>Ga0307517_10012673_pt1 | contig 11539 bp, 8 predicted proteins | sample 23_EM_MG_FD_194515 | JGI IMG/M metagenome (GOLD analysis project Ga0307517, IMG submission 194515) | Populus trichocarpa ectomycorrhiza microbial communities from riparian zone in the Pacific Northwest, United States - 23_EM | ecosystem: Host-associated > Plants > Roots > Unclassified | place... | reverse complement strand
GTTTTTTTTTTTTCTGTTTTTTATTTTAAATTCTAAGTAAAGATGTTGAAATAATGTAAATACATCAAAAACATTTTTTTTTGGTTTTTGAAATGATTTTAAAAAATAAGGTAAAGAGTTTAGGTATCAACAATTATTTGTTTTTTTATTATCCGATCAAATTACACCTACTTTTTTACTCGATCAAGTTTATGCCCCCAAGTTTTTTTTTTTTTTTTGACCTTTTTAAAACATGTTTGCATTGCCAGCGCTTCTCTTTTTAACCGATAAAAAAAAAATTCCAGCCCGCGGCATATCATGTTTTATGAATAATTTTTTAGTGAAATGAAACTATAATTATGGTTTGAAATAACGAGATTAAACTTTGACATAAAAAAAATGACACCCTTTTGTGCTATCCTGCGCTTGGAGGGAAGAGAAGAAGAAATTTGGCATGAAAACCAATGAGAGGAGAGAGGAAAAAAAAAAAAAAAAAAGGAAAGAAGAAGAAGAAGAAGAAGGGGTCGCAGCTACATAGTCACCACGCACTACCATAAAAGATAAATATGAGAAATACTTTTTTTCTCAAAATCTAGATCATTGGAGTTTTAACAAATATTTTTTGTGGACAAAATAATTATTTGACAAGATCGTTGAAATTCCTTAAAATATAATTTTTCATTATTTTAGAATTAAATAAAAACAGATTTTAGAAATCACCCGCAGCAGCTCGCGGGCACAAGTCTAATACAACAGTTGGACATATGACATGCACCCACAGGAAGATTGGCGAAGCCAATCACTCACTGGTGCATGGCATGAAAACAGAGAAAAACAGAGAGGCATTAACCCTATCAGACGGACCAAGATTGAGTGGTCGCAGGTGTGTTGCTCTCTAAAAACGAATTTTGACAGCCTGAAACCGCCACTAGATATAGAAATTCAACATTTTGACTGGGGCAAGGAAGCCAGTCTCTTTATCCAAACCATCACATTTCTAGCCCAAAAGTCACACGATGCAGGACAAGTCAAAGGAAAGCTTATAGATGGTTGTTTACAGGGTTTGGGCTGCTGAACATGGTAATTCAGGGACTTCGAAACTGAAAACAGATCTAAAAGTATGAGAAAATAAAGAAAGTTAGAAACTACTAGCCTCACACTCGTAGATTTAAGGAAACACTACTTGAATAATTACTACATCATGAAACTGAGACTGCCAGCATATATATTATAGGCTTGAGTCATTCCTAGTCCTAATTAGATTTAAGTTGCTAAATAAGAAACATAAATGTTCCATATTTCGACTAACTAGAAGTAACAGAGACAGGGAATTAAAGCGACTACTGATAAAAATCTGAATAATTAAAAGAAATCAGAAAGAGCAACGAGTAAGCACAAGTTAAGTGAAATCATGATGATGAGAAGGATCACCTGAATGCTTGTTCCTAGAAACCAAAACAGTGAGTAGGAAAGCCCTTTTAGACCTCTGCAAGAATTATATACAATATACAAATGCCCTTTCATTCATGTCTCAGCATCTATGAGCAAGAAAACAAATCACAGAAACAGTGATCTATCACTACATAACCTCCTTGCCCACTGGATCAACAGAGAAATGAATGGGAAGTGTTTTCCGGGTGATCAGCTCGAATTTCGACCTCCACACCTGCTTTCCAAGTTCAGTCTATTTCTGTTTGATTTCTTCATCAAAAGATATGTGCAACAGATAGAGACTAATTGAAAGATGTTGAGTGAATGAAGACAAGAAATGTCCATTGTAATATTCAAGCCAATTCAAATTTAGAAGCTCTAAAATTAAATCCTATTATTAACATGCATCTACATGTTCAAACAATATTTGGTAGCGGGAGTAACAGTTTGCAAAACTTCATTTTGAAAACTTCAACTATAACATCAGAAAAAAGAGATTTTTTTTTTTTAATGAAAAAAAAATGCTGCAGGATATTGAAAACAATTGAAGTATAAATTTCAGAGTCCAATATTCAAGATAGGACAAAAAAGCATCCATAGCCATTTGATAGCTATACTTTAAGAGGTGAACTGAAGACATAAAAATATGCAGCATGTATGAGTAGCCTTCTTACATCTCTGTATTCAGTGCTACCCACGAATATCTCAAAGGCCTCAGCTGCAAAATATACCAACAAGCAGCAGTCATAAAAGGGGAAGTGGGAAAGAATCAGATATTACGGAATTTGAAAAGGGACCTACATGATCGAAATCTTGTAACTACAGCATGTGTATATTCTTTGCTGCTGAGATTAAAATTTGAACCTGAAAATACACAAGTAGGAAATATTACAAACTTACAACCTTTAAGCCATATTACAAGAAAATGTATCATGTAGAAAGGTTAACTGAAAATAAATTTAATTCATAGCTAAATCACTAGTCCAACTGACTCCCTAATCAGCCACCGCAAAGCTTAGGAAAGATAACAAGACAGCATGCTTATTACTGACTTCAAAACCCTAAAATGCAATTCTCATTTCAAACGCACCTTGAGTAGATTGGACAATTAAGGACGGAAACTCTTTTTTCAACTTTTCAAGAGATGCCAATGCATCTTCCACAGGTGCACCTAATGCGCTGTCATCAAATGCAAATAGATGCACAAACTCCACACCATAGTTGAACTCCTGTCAGCGAGATATATTTCAACTTCATTTCTGGAATAATTATCAGCTTAAGCCAGCAACCAGCCACAGAACCATATTACAACAACAGAAACAAATAAAAATAAAAGAGAGCGCATCTTCCATATGGACAGACAAGGCACAGTTAAAATGCCAACAGGCAAAGAGAAACATTTCCCAATATATAAGAATTTTATAGCATTGATACGGGTTTTTTGATATTCTAAACCAGCATGCAAAGCCAGCTGACGATAGCACCAACAGGTTTTCTATTCATTGAAAGAACAAAAATCTCAAAGGAATTCATAAGAATCGCAAGAAACGTTTGCAAGTATGTGGGTTACCTCTCCTTTACGAAATATAGGAATCATATCATCTTCAACTTCCGATTCATAATCCACATTAACTAAATCCTGCAAAAAAGCAGCAAAATTAAGTCCAATAAAAAACACCTAGTAAGATTATAATTTAGGCAGAATCAGCCAGCAGTTAAAGGAAAAACTACGGAATTTTGAGGAAAATAAGAGTTATGGTGTTTACATGTCAAGGTCGTACATGGCAATAAGGCATTACATGCTCCTTCAAAACTTTCAAATAGAAAGGGTTCTCATAGAACCTTGTAACATCTTCCTTTGTTTGGAAACGCATGAAAACAGCATGAGTATAATTCTCCACATTGTCGTCGGAGATTCGTCCTATAGAAGAAGAAAATTCACGACATGATTATATGTAAGAGAAGATGTTACAAGAAATGTATGCCAAAGTTTCAATTTTCAAACAAAGAATGCACATTTGCAATTGGATAATGAAAAGAAAATGACCCAAGGAAACTGCAACAATTCCACGCATTTGATATTGGGAAGTATACAGATAATCCAGCATATCTTTCTCATCCTCATCAGACAAAAACTTCTTTGCTTTGAGCAGACACACGTGTTCCACAACTTTTCTGCAAAGAACAAATAAAACCATGCGTTTAAAGAGACCCGGAAATCAAAACCCGGGAGTTTAAAGAGACCCGGAAAGCAAGAACCTCTTTTTCTCCAAAGGGAAGCTCGAGCTCTCGACTTTAGAACCAGCCGTAACCTTCGTCGTCCGATTCCTCCTCGTATTCAATCCTGAAACTGCATATAACAAATTAACAAAATTTTTGGAAGAAACATGGGTCAAAGGCTTCTGGACTCACCGTCAAAAGAAACATGGCAGGAAAGAGTGGTGGGGTTTTGGCGGCGAAAACTGGGAAAGGAAGGGGCGGTCGATGTAAGGGCTTCAAGGGGCATTGTTCTTAGTTTTGAAGATGAAGAAGTGGCTACTCTAGCAAGAGTAACTGTGTGTTTGTTGTCGTTATAAAAAAAACTATTTATCATTTGGAAGCAGGAATTGGAATTGTGGTGCTCATGAAATATTTCAAAGAAGAAATGGGTGGACAACGAAAATTTGCTTTTATTTTACACATATCGTGCTCTAATTAAAAATTATTATGATTTTCTTTAATTTCATCCATGAAACTTGGACATATCCCAATCAGAAATTAGCTTTAATACAATACGGATATTAAAATTAAAATTAAAAAGAAATCTAAAAAGGTGAGGGGTTTTAACGTGAAGTCGTGAATGGTGGATTGTAATAGTGTTTATACTACATTTGGTATTGAATTTTTTAATTTATTTTAGATGTGGTTATAATAGTGTCCTGAAATCTTTCTATATTGAATCAATACTTAATTTTATATAAAAAAATATTTTGATTTTAGTTATTTGAAAAAAATAAAATTCAAGTATGAGAATGAGATACAAAGTGATTTTTTAAAGCCACCTTTTAGGGTTTTTTTGCTTTTAGAGTTTGGTCCTCGTAATTTGTTATTTGTTTTTTTTTAAAAAAACATCATTTATTTATTTTTATTTTTTATTTTTTGCTTGTGGGAGGAGAGAAACTCGTTAAAAAACAATAAATGAGAAAGAAAGCTATCAGGTAGTTATATTTTAACAATAAAAAAATTATTTTTGGTATCAAAAAGTTTTATTTGACAAGAAATGTTCTATTATAATGTTTTTACTTTGGAAAAAGTTTATCGAAGTTAAGAGATAAATTGTTTTCGATTTAATTTTATGTTTTTTTTTTGACAAATTTAGAAGTGTTTTGAGTTAATGAGTTTGTTTATTAAAATTATTATGATATTTATTAGATATTTTTAAATGAAAATAGATTAAAAAATAAATTTGTGAATTCAAAAAACTTAATCCTAGTTTTCCAACTACCTTTCTTATAATAAAAAAACTAGGCTTGTTACTTTTTGTTTGATTATCTTGGTGTGGCCAGATTTTTTGTTCAATTAGATAAATCCCTATATTGTTGAGTTATGGTGATTAATAAACAATTACTTGTGGTTACAAATGGAGAGTGATTTGTAAGGTTAGTGATTTGTAAGGTTACTTGTTCAAATGCATAGAAATGGTGAGGGGTTTGGGAAGTATATGAAGTTTTTTTTGGGTGGAAATGGCTAGTGAAAACTATATCATAAGATGTTTAAATATTTGTAAATGGATATTTTTGTAATTAATAAGAGTTATCAATGGGTATTTATTTTCAAAAATTTCTAGCGATCACTTGGTGGCATTTTTGTTATTGTATTTTTAGTTTAAAAGGCTCTTTAGGCAATAAATATCTATAATAACAATCAATGTTATCAAAAACGCATTTTGACTTTTAAAATCATACGATTTTACGAGTCAAAACATATAAAACGTGTAAAATCGGGTTAAAAACTTGAAAACCAGTAAAATCGGTCAAACTCGCTCAAAATCGATCCGACTTGTAAAATCGAACCTATTTCACAATTTCACCGTAAAAATTAAATAAGTTGCTGAGTGGTGAGTTAGCACTCCCCTTTCCCTATAAGTCCCCACTCCCCCACCCCCCGACACTCTACTACAGCCGTAAATCTTTCTTTGTTTCTGCAATCCAATCATGGTTAAGGTCCAGGTCTTTACAGTGAGATTGTCAAGAAGGCCAGAGGTGCAAACCCCATTTCTTTCTTTTCTTCTTGTTTTTGTTATATATAGAATCGCATGTATATTTATTAGAAGGTTTTTCCATTTTTGTTGATGGGTTTTAATAAATCTCTTGTACAAGGATTACCAGACTGACCACAAGTTCACTCTAAACACCTCCTTTCCTACTGGTGTTGTAAGTTAAGTGGTTGTGGTTGAGTGGTAAGCTATCTTAAGATCTTTGCCTCATGAATAATTTTGACCCCTCTATTAGTGGTTATTCTAATCAATTATTAGTTAATGAAAAATTGCTTAAATTACGTATGAATTTATATTTGAACAATTTATTTTAAGGTATTTGAACTATGCATGAATTTTTATTTGAACCCTGCATTTTAAGGTGCTTGAACTCTATATGAAAAAAAATTTCCTTACGATTTTACGATCCGAGTTTATTTTGTATTTTTCGTGCCATGTCAAAAATATGTTTTTGACAACCTTGATAACAATCATGTAAATGATTAGATTTTACTTTAAAGGATGTTAAGTACGTAAAGTGTAATTTTTCAAACTATAAAGAGTAATCGCAATTTAAACCAAACCACAAGATGTTAAGGATAATTTTTCTATTTTTTTTTTCTAAAAACATCATTCAATATTTATTTTTATATTTTTATCATATAATCAAAAACCATTTAATTGAATCCAGTGGATTCCATAACCTAGGTTACGAGTTTGGATGGTTGACTAGTATTAACATAACCTGTTTATTTTTTTCCTTTGATTTTTTTTCTTTGAACCTACCAAACCAACAAAGTCATACTGAAATAATTCTTAGTCTCCTATACAATTTAATTTAAAACTTAAGCTAAGCAAAATGCCGGGTTGAGAATTTTTAAATTTGATCCATTATACCAAATTCAATAACAATATCAAAAAAATTTCTATTATCTAAATATTTTTTTTAAGTTAATTTTTTTCTTGGTTCCAAACCTCAAGGGAAGTAACCTAACTAATACTATTTTCCTACACAAATATTTGAGCCCAGGGATGGTGATGAGTCCCATGCACCAGGCCATCACCTCTCGGTTTACTTAAATTGTACCTGTCTAAAAAGAATTAGACAAAAGAGTTGATTTTGTTAAAGAAGAATCAAGATTATCCAAAAACATCTCTTAAAAAAAAAAAGTAAGCACCCTTTCTTTCCAGCTTAAGATTCCATTTATTCAAACCAATTTTACTCAAATATTTTCTAATGCTATTAGCAAACTTATTGAGTTCAAAACCAAGGGTTTGTATTGAAGATAAGACTCTGTTTGGGACGTGTTCCTTAAAAATTTTAATTTGTTTTTGCTAAAAATTAATTTTTTTTGTGTTTTGGATAATTTTGATGCGCTGATCTCAAAAATAATTTTGAAAAAATAAAAAAAAATCATTTTAATGTATTTCAAGATGAAAAATACTTTAAAAAACAACTACAACCACACTTCCAAATATATTTAAAATAAAGAGAAATCTGAACTCTTTGTGTTGATGCTGGCTTGGGCAACGTAGAAATGTGAGAGCTCAAAAGCTCATTTCCAATTAATTGTAGTAAAATATAATAGCGAATTTATTTATCAAGTTTTAAAACTAAGGTCTCTATCAACTCCATTTCGAACATTTGTAAATATAACATTTCTCATTATTTAACTTCTCATCATTTTGATTTTTTAAACTTTTTCTTAGTAATTTGATAATTTATTCAATTTTAATAAATAATTATTAACCTAAAAGTATATAACACTAGTATTAAATATGCACTCATTCACCAATGAAGTGTTGATCTAGCGGTTAAGACACTACTATATTTCTGTAAGGATAATAACACAAGTTTGATTTTCAGGAAGCGTACTTATTGAAAGACAGCCATAAATTTTAAATGAAACTAATCTTGCTTTTTAAAAGCATATGAAGATACGGGATAAGAAAAACAAAAATGCACTCATTCTATGGAGATTTTCTAACTTTCTATTTTTGTCTAATTTAAAATGATTGTGTGGTAAGAACATTAAGTCATGTGTTTATCTATAATACCTCCAGTTAAAGCTCATTACGTAAAGTACAAATAATTAGAAAAGTACAAGTAAATAAAAAAAACAGTGATACAATATATCAGTTAATGATGTTGTTATTACGTGTAAGAAGTTGTAAATATGAAAATATCTTCATGACAAAAGAAGTGTCACGCATCTTCCTTTGTTTTTATATTTTAAAAGCATTTTAAAAAAATAATTTTTTTTTAAATTTTTTTTATATTTCTATATTGTTATTATTTTGATATGGTAATGTCAAAAATAAATTTAAAAAAATAAAAAAAATTATTTCATTTAATTTTTAAATAAAAAATACTTTAAAAAACAACTAGAATGATCGACAACACTGAAACTTAGAGGGTATTTATTTTGAAAGTTAAGGTTGAGTTTTGTGTATCAAACCCATAAAAAAACTAGAAAAAATTACCAAAAAAATTAACTTTTATAATTGAATTTTATGCATAAATAAATTAAATTATATCTAATCTCGACAACAAAAACTAAAATAAACAAACTCTTTAATTTTCTAGAAGCGTATTGAATTTAAAAAGAAAATTTAGAAAAAATACACCAACGAGATTCTATCATGAGGATTGAAAATGTTTGTTTGATTGATTGATTGATAGAACAAATATGCATCATTAGTGACGAATGAAATCTATGTGATGCAATTGAATCAACGTGAGCTAAATCCATCTAACAAAAATGGTGACTTTTTTAAGAGACCTCGCCTGACATTATTATAATCCAAGCTTACTTACAAAGAACAGAGACCGATGGCATGGCGGATCAGTGGGAAGAGGCCAGATAGACAGCCAACAGTGCTAGAGGAATTAAGTATTTTTGACCTAAAAACCCATTGAAGCAGGGGACAGTGCTCTGCTGGCCCTTAATTATAGTGGAGGTGGCCGAATTGGCACCTTGTTTTGCTGGGTCGGTCAAAATAATAATCATGTACCAATTAGAGAAACGGACGGGAGGCTTCGGTGACTTGTATCAATGGAAGCGTGCCGTTGCCGGCAGAGAAAGACGACGGGTTTGTTATAAATTAAAATCATTCAAGATCAAGACCACTATAATTATAGGAAAGGAAATGCTTCTCAAATATTTAATTTTTATTTACTTATCAAAAGTTATTGTAATTTTTTATATGAAAAAACTAAAAAAACTCAATTACTACTTAATAGAAAAATTATTCATTTTAAATGGAAAAACTACAACATGTTACTAGATAGAAAAAAAAAATAAAAAAAAATAAAATTCATTAATAATTAGATATCCAAAATATTCAATTCTTATTCATCAAAATCATTACCCGTAAAAAGCTATCATAACTCTTTATATAGAAAAATTAAATTTTTTTTATTAATAATGAATAAAAAAATAAAAATAAAAAAAAGAAACTAGAAAAACCCAACACCAATAAAAAAAACTAAGTAAAATATTTATTTTTACAAAAGAAAAAAAAAACCTCCGGGGGAGTTTAACATTGAGTTTCAACATGCTTTTCATTAAATTTTAAATTTATTTTTGTTTTAAATTATTTTTTTGATATTTTTTAATCATTTTAATGTGTTGATGTCAAAAACAAATTTTAAAAAATAAAAAAATTATTATTATAATGTATTTTCAAGCAAATAAATATTTAAAAAAACAACTTCTATTACTATCTTTTATCACTATCTGAAACACCTTCAAAATCTGCCATATGGCAGCTACTTTTGGCCATTAATGCCATGTGAACTCATCAACCCAGAAACAGAAGATAGGATTTGGTTGTGGGAATTGGAAAAGGTCCCAGAATCGGGTTTGACCTCCCAAATTCCACACCGACTTCTTCATGTTCAACAAAACTTGACCGTCGCCAATGAGCTTCGTAGTTTAATTACCACTCGTGCACCCATTTTTTCATAAGAAATCGATGTTCGAACGCCGTCTTTCCCTAGAGTGGTCTCGTTTTCTTTATTTTCCGTACTGTACCAAAAATAAAAATAAAAAAATGGAAATAAAACCCGACTGTCCAAGAGTTCGAGAAAAAAGAAAATTAATGTTGACATAGAAGGTTTTACAAAACTAACTTCCCTATATGTACAAGAACCTAAAAATCATCAATAATTCTATTGCTATCTAACAAATTTAACAACTCCTCGCTACCAACCAGCTATTTAATCTTTGTATTCAATGTCATCCGTCACTGTATCACCTTCCTCACAGCCATCCTCCCTGGCCGTGATCCAGTTCTGATCATCACAGTCCCAACTAGGTGCCCCTGAAAGCAGGGACAGCCCTCTGATCCTCTCACCGGCTGAACTTTCACTACCTGAAGGGACCAAGACCAGGCTCTCCAGACTTTCTGATTCATCCAGTGAATTCCAAATTCCTTGATCAAGAATGCTTGTAGGAGAAGTCGAGGTTGGATTAGATTCTTCAATTTGCTTGTTCAATTCTCCAACCAAAAACGGATGCTCAAGAAGTTGGCTAGCGGTCCACCTCTCTTTTGGGTCCCTCCTTAGACACTTGTCCAAGAAATCCCTTGCTTGTTCCGACAGACAACAGGGGAACTCTGGCAAGTGACCCGAATACGCTGCCCGGTAAATGATGGAGACCGGGTCGCTGACGTTATGCCAAGGTGTACCGCCGCTAGCCATTTCAATAATTGTGCATCCTAAAGCCCATATATCGCTAGCAAACCCCTGCTCCTCTCCACGCGCCACCTCCGGTGCCATAAACATTGGCGTGCCAGCGATCGGTCCCTGTTGTTCCACACGCTTTGCACACCCGAAGTCCGCAATCTTGGCACCACTTTGAGCTACTAAAATGTTGCTGCTCTTAATGTCACAATGCACCAAACCGTTCAAGTGTAAGTAATCTAGACCTTGCAAGATTTGATACGTGAAAATCCTGATCAATGATTCGTCGAGCCGACCTCCATCATGAGCATGAATCGCATTGCTAAGCGAGCCGTTGGGCATGTACTCCAAGAAGAGATTGTACATGACTTTGTTGTTCTTTCTAGTAACGTCGCACCCCTTGTAGCTAACTATAAAAGGAGAGATTATAGAAGAGAGGATCTTTTGCTCCCTTTGCAAGAATCCAGACTGAGATAGCTCGACGGACTTCACGGCGAAAACATCACCAGATTGAATAGAGGTGGCGACGGAAACTGTAGCCGTGGAGCCGCGGCCTATGGTGTGCCCTCTAGTCCAGTCCATCTCGCAAAGCTGAGAATTAAATGACAGTTTGCCTATGATTTCCCCCCCTTCTTCTTTGAGGGGATAACAAACTAGCTGCGTGCCCTTTATATACAGGAGGTGGATGGATATTTGAAGGGTAGCTTCATAGGTTGGTTGGGACAATCCCTTTAACGAGAAGAGAGCACAACGTGTCAAAATAGTTGCGGGGTTGACAGCTTTGGCCGCCTAGACGGCGATGACTTGGCAAATGGCAAGGGGGAAGGGGGTGGGTTGAACCACCCACAAAATGGTTGAATTTTGGAATCCTTTCGATGTGTTTTGAGTGTATATCCAACTAATCGGTGTGTCCAAGTTGAACTCTATCAAATGGGTGTGTGAAAAGGTACAATTCTATGGATAGTTAAGTTGTGTTTTGTAAGAAGTCAAACGCTTATTTCTAGCTAGAAACTAGACACATGTTTATTTTTGCACTTTAATCGTTAGTCAAATAATAATATTCGGCTTCACACTTGCCCATCACGTGATGTCAAACCTTCCATCTTGTTGACGAGGTTGCACGAAATTAATCATGAAAACCCAGAAAAGAAATTTGTAAAATTAAAAACTTTCCATGACTTGAAAATCATGAGAATTACAAAATAATG
>Ga0307517_10012672_pt1 | contig 11540 bp, 11 predicted proteins | sample 23_EM_MG_FD_194515 | JGI IMG/M metagenome (GOLD analysis project Ga0307517, IMG submission 194515) | Populus trichocarpa ectomycorrhiza microbial communities from riparian zone in the Pacific Northwest, United States - 23_EM | ecosystem: Host-associated > Plants > Roots > Unclassified | place... | reverse complement strand
GGCCATATTCTCGCACGAACCCTAGATAAACACTATTTTTTACATATATATAACATGAGCAACAGAACCCCACAGGTTAATTACCAGAGAGGAGGAAAAACTGGGGTTCTCAACAAGCTTGGGATCTCTTCAGAAAAAATAATAATTTATCCAACGTAAAACTATTTATAGAGCACGCATATTATTGCTAATACATTTAAATTGAGGGCTAGCTAGCTGTGGGGAAGAATGCATGAGCTGTGTGCGCATTTTCTGCCAGAAAAGGCAACCTTCTCCTTGTCGATCCTTAGTCATAGCAATTAAATTAGGCAAGCTATTTATGAAATATTCCTCAAGGGGGACAGCCCAAGGCAGTTAAAATTTGGAATGTCTACTTGGGTATATCGAGTTAAGACCCTGGAGAATATATAGGATGGCTATGAAAGGGGGAGGAGGGCTTCTTCTTGTTAAATGCTCAATGATAGCTACGTTAGGGTATGCAATCACTAAATCGTTCTAATCATGAAATCATTTGTATTAGTGTTTTAAAAGTATTTTTTAAAAAAATAAATTTTTTTTATTTTAAATAAATTTTTTTAGTGTTTCTAAATCATTCTAATATACTGAAGTTAAAAATAATTTTTTTAAAAATAAAATAAAAATTATTTCAATGTATTTCTGAGCGAAAAACACTTTGAAAAACAACTACTACCACACTCTCAAACACCTCCCACCTTGTAAAGATAGTTCTCAATGGGCTGAAATATTTGGTAAATCAACATATATTATAGTTTTTATAATTTTGTATGTATTTCACTTAAAACTCTCTTAAAACTTTGGTTATAAATTTCAATTTATTTTAAATCTATTTATTTAAGCCATAATCGCAAAAATCTATCACAGTACCAAAAACACACTAACCCAATCTTTGTATCTATATGTATACATGTAAGCTTGATCTGCTGGCTTTGTTACCCATATAACTTCATTTAAGGAAGCAGGTTTCAGTTCTGGTGAATCTTTTGTGCTCTTGGTTTAAAAATTAAGCACAAACTTCTCAATTTCTAGCAAATAAATGTCTAATGAGCTGCAATAGAAATAATGAATTAATTGATAATAAATACTAAAATAATTGGAGAAAAATAACTAAAGAATCATCATACAAATGATAGTAATTGGATTGAAGTGGACTGAAAAAGAAAGCATGATCTTTTGTGCTTGTAAATCATCTTTTGTAAATCAGAGCTTTCTTTCAATGAAAATAGATGTGTGGTGTGTTCGTTTAGAAATATCAAACCTCCTCTGCAAGATCCAAATCAGCAACGACTTGATTAGTACAACAATGGTTGGATATGATGGTGATCGTGATTAGGAACAAAAGTCATTGATTAGAAGAATTGTGAGTAAAATTGTTCAGTGTAGCAAGATCAGATCAGTACGTGGGTCATGAGTCCAGCAATCCCAATGCCAGAACCTTGTCGCTCGGCAGTTAAAACAAATATGACGTTACTTCCTGTAACAAAACAAGGAACCGTACTAGAAAGCATCGCCAATCCTTAATTTTGTAGACAGGATCGGATCTCATTTTGTTGTGGCTGACACTATTATTAACTAAAATTATCGCATGATGCTGAACAAGCTCACATAAATAAAGCTATCATTGTAGCTTTTATTCGTCAAAAAAAACCTGCACCAGATCAGAATTGTTCAAATCAACTACAACAACATGCCAGCCCCATATCAGGTGGGTTATCATGTGGTGTTTCTCCTGGTATTCAGCTTCTCCAGGATGGTTCTTTCAGATGACGTGCATGCAAGCATCAAGAACAGATTAGGCAATGGGGAAAACTTGAGCATACATTGTCAGTCGAAAGATGATGATCTTGGCCAGCAGGACATAGCCGATGGAAGTGAATTTGGTTGGGACTTCTCAGTCAATGCATGGGGAACTACTCTATTTTATTGTGATATGGAATGGGAAAATGCTAGGAGATCCCATTTTGATGCATACTCGTTTTCAAGGGATCACACAAGATGCGAGACTCAATGCTCGTGGCTAATATCAAAAGAAGGTATGTATGGGATGAATGGACAGACTGGATTTTGGGAATTCATGTATGATTGGCCAAACTGAGATGTGCAATATTTAACCATGTAGGCAGATATAATACCTACCAATTATGTTGAAATTAATTTGCAAATAAATGAGAGTATTAGTCCCAATACTTGGACCTCTCAGATGCTAGATCAAACAGAGCTTCGGTACCATTGAAATAATCACTTAACTCAAAGGCCTTCACTGCTATGTAAATATGCTAAAGATAGGCTTCTTGCCTCTATATGCATGCTCAACATGAAGCCTTCTATCTACATTTGAATCTAGGGATGTGATATATCTAAATACTTGGCATGAGAAAGGTTGTTCCAAGAAAAAAAACAACTTGCTTATAGCCTCTTCCTATCAAGTATTCAAAGACAACAACAGTCGTCATAATCAAAGACACGATTTCAAGTGACATTGTTTTTCCCTTATTTAATACCGTATAGCTAATGAGTGACTGGGATATTGGATTTCTTCACAGAGCTTCCATAGAATCGTTTGCTCCTACTTTTCTTTTCCAGCATAAATGCTCCTATCACACTCCTAGCAATCAACTTTATGTTGTACTAAGCTGCCACTCCAAGCGATTATGGGCTTATGCATTTCAGCTCCCAACCCACTGGTGGGAGAGGAAAGAATAGTTGTCAAGTTCAATGTGAATTCCATCCATCAAAATAAGAGGACACATTTGAATTTGATTTCCTTTTTTCAAATATAAATGATATGAATTGACCAAGAGAACTAAAGAACTTTTCCACTCTCAGTAATTAACAAAATTACAGAGTTTCACCAACAAATTCATCCATGATTCCATCACAAAGTTCAAAAAGAAAAGGAAAAAAGAATGCTCAAAAGTGACTGACCAATCACATTTCTAGAATTGAAGGCCATTTTCCCGAGCTGCATCTGCAAGGGCTGCTACACGCCCATGATAAGGGTACCCACCTCTGTCAAAAGCCACCTTAGTTATCCCCTTCTCTAAACAAGATTTTGCAATGACTTCACCTACCTTCTTAGCTACATCCTGGTGAGAAAGGAAAAGGTAGTAGAAACAAAAGCTTAGCTTGCAATCAATGAGAAAAGGTTTGGCAAAACGGCTGCAGCACAGAAATGAAGTGATTCAGGGAGGGTTGTAGGTAGGGGGATCATAATTCAGTCAGCAATGCATCAAAAAGCACAAGTATTAAGGCTCCGTTGGTTTCCGTCGTTTTGCCCCAACCACAAATTTGAAAGTGTTTGATTTACATCACAGTTTTGCTCCAAACTCTCTTTAAATCTTGGTTAAGAAGAAGCTACAATTTGCAGATTTTCAAAAAGACTATCACAGAATAAGAATGAAGAAGCTGGCATGGCTAAAACTATGTAGCTGTAATAGACATTGGAAAGGAAAAGAAAACATCAAAGAAAGACTGTAGCGTTGGTAAGCTTACAATGGTTGGACCAGAAGAGTAATCAAAGTCCTGAGCGAAGGGCTTCTGCATGGTTGAAGCGGAAGCGAGCGTGTGCATCTTTGTATCATCAATCACTTGGACGTAGAGATGCTTGTTGGAACGGAAGACACACAATCTAGGCCTATCTGGAGTCCCTTCCACCTGAGACCAAGATTCCACAGCCAACTCAAGACCAGCCGAGACAACAATCCAAAGCATTAATTAATTATGAAAAAATGCGGGAAAAAAAAAAGGATTTAGCTTTTTATATACAAGTTAAGGGAATTTTAAGACCCCATCTGAGGTGGGATTATCTAAAAGTCATCACATCACATAAAGAAGTGCAAAGAGAGAGAGACCTTCTTTCTGATACGAATATGGCGAGCAGTCCTGTCTTCGCGTCTAGTTTTGGCTTTGGCTTCAACTGTTACAAAGCTTAGACTTGGGCTTGTCCTCTGCTTGGCTGCTGCCACCGATGCCCGGAGCTGCTGCCCCCCACTGCCTAAGAACCCACTCCAAAGAGAACAAGTACCGCTGCTCCCCATTCTTCTCCTTTCTATCTTCTCAGAATCTCTCTCTGTCTCACCCTTAAAACAATAACACGCCTCACCTTATCCTTCCTCCTCACAAAAAAAAGAATTCTTTCAAAGGAAGACTTTTGGGCCTTCTTTGGCCCATCTCTCCTTAGATGTTCATATTATTGGTTTATTAGGAAAAATTAAATTAAGAATTGAAAAGTTACCAGTATTTAGTGTAAATACAGAGAAAATTAAATCAGCTAATAAAATATAAAAAAATTATTAATATTAATTGAGTATTAAAATAAAAATTTGAAAGATATATATATATATATATATATATATATATATATATATATAATTTTTATGCGGGGTATTCTTTGGAATTTTTTTATTTGATTATATAATAATAAAAATAGATTTTCATTACAAATTTCATAATTTAAATTTTGTAGAAAAAGATTTAATTATTATTATAATTATATCTTTTTTAACTAATTTATTTTTTTTAAAAAAATCATATATCTTTCTTTAGCTTTTTTTTATTGCTTAGAAATTGTAAGCAATTAAAATCAATATCAATTCTAACAATTTGAAATAAATATAAGAAATTAACTTAATCAAAAAATGTTCCCTTACTGGTGCCTTTTATTTCCTTACCAAGATATCTTTTATCAAAAGTCTTTTTTCTAGACAAAAATTTATTATAGTCTTAAAAGCAAGTTTTAATTAAAACAAACAATGAATTATTATTTTTGATGGAGATGTATTAGAAAAAATATTTAATAAAATTAATATTTAAAAATTATATAACAAAATTAAATAAAATATTTAAAATAAATATTTCATACACATTTAGAAAATCATTTATATTCTGAAACTAGAAGATACTAATATTATTTAAAATAAACTTTCTCCATGTTCTTTTAAATTTTAGGGATTGAAATGCAAATCAAATAAACTTTATGATATAAATGAATATTCTGAAACTAGAAGATACTAAACTTTAAGAAAATTAAAATGGAGGGATTAAACTATATTTTGACGCGCCTCATTAACAAAAAGTCTACATTTATTTTTTACAAATATCAATTTTGATGGTTGTTATTTAATTTTAATTTTTTACAATAATTAAATATTTTCCTATGTAAATTTGACATGTTATTAAACACCAAAACTAACTGACATAAAAAATAAATCTTGATGACTAAATTGAAAGAAATTGAATTTGGATAACCAAAATAAAAAAGAATAGTTTTTGAATAGTGATTTCACTATCGTGATGAACAAGAGAGGGCGTCATGGTGTTCTACTATTGCATTGTGGTTTTTTTTATTAAAATAATGTTTATGAATTAGTGTTTTTAAACCCGGCCCGGTAGTCGACCCGACCCAAGGCTCGGGTCCACCCCGATTTTTTTTATAAATCGAAACGACGTTGTTTTGGTAAAAAATAGTCAATGGATTGCAACCGAGTTTTTGACAGGGTCTTGTCGGGTCACTGGGTCAACCCGTCGGGTCGACCGGGCCAACCGAGTTTTTAACCACCCTTATTTTTTCATAAATCCGGCCCGGTTCCAGCCATGGGTCAGTCGGGTCTAGGGTCGACTCGCCGAGTCGAGCCAGGTTGTAAAACTATGTTATGAATACTAAATTTTGAAGAGATGGTCAAAAAAGGTACGCCAACATGTTTTACCATTCTATTTTAGTTTTTGTTTTTGTTAATCAAGTGTGTGCTTAGATTGATAAATGTGGAGTATTTTATATATAATGTTAGAGATTTGGATTTTTTTTTAATTATTTTCACATGGGCCAAAAGCCTATCATCGATCAATTTAGCAAAAGTGTAAGCCCAACTAATAGGCCCAGGCCCAGGCTCATGATAAGAAAAAAAAAATCCAAACCTAACCTAAGCCCATACCATAAATAGGTCTACTAGACCCTAATAGTCTATTTTTGTCACAGTACCATGTCATTAGAAATTAGTTAATCCAGCTAATAAGTTCCTTGTCTTTTGTCTTCTGTTTTTTTTAATATTATTTTATAAAGTATTTTTTACTTGAAAATATATTAAAATAATATTTTTTTATTTTTAAAAAATTATTTTTAATATTACCACATTAAAACAATATAAAAATACAAAAAAATAATAATAATGATTTGAAGCTAAAAAAATTCAAAGTTTTTCAAAAACGTAGTTGACCGTAGTGCTAAACACCACCTAAAATATATAATTTCTCTGATAAAAGAACATGAAAAAAACAAGAGAAAAGGAAAATTGAGTAGCATTCAATATGTAGGTGAAGCATATCATCAAAAATCTTCTACATCACCCTTTGATAAGTGACACCTGCATTCTTTAAGCTGAAAAACATGACTTTATAACAATATATCTCTTTCGGAGTCTGGGAGGCCTTCTTCTCCTTATCTATGAGTGTCATTCGAATTTAATTGTAGCCATATAAACCTTCTATAAAGGTTAATCTCTCATGGTTTGTGGTAGCTTCGACCATGATCTCGGTGATTGGAAGTGGAAAGTTATCTTTGGGACAAGCATTGTTAAAGTCTCGAAAATCCACGCAAACATGAATTTGGCCATTCTTTTTTTTTTTCTACCAGAATGATATTTGAAATCCATGTAGGATATTTGACATCATGAATGAAACTTATTTGGATAAGTTTGTTGACTTCAGCCTCAATCTGTGAGATGAGTTTAGGATGAAAGTGACACTGGGTTTGTTTTATAGCTCTAGCCCTATTTTTTACTATTAATTAATAGACAATAACCTTTGGGTCTAAACCTAACATTTCATTATAGGACCAAGCGAAGATATCTCGATACTCCATTAAAAGTTCCATGTAATTCATTTCCTTTTCAGGTGATAAGTTTGTATTGATGAAGGTTAGGCGTGGGTTTTTAACAGTTCTTAAGGTAATCTCTTTAAGCTCATCCGTTATAGGCTTATTTTCTAATTCAAGGAAGGGTGGAGCTTCCTCAACATCTTCTCTAATGATAAGCTCATCGTTATCATCTTCTTCAATAGTGATGTGATTTGAAGTGAGATACATTATTTCATCTGCTTTTTCTTTTTTAGAGGGGTTTGTGATCACTATCGTACGCATTTTCCCTTTCAATATTGCCTAAACATTCCCCACCCATTCGCATTATCTCTTCATACATGAAGGTATTTTGCTATAAGGATCGTTTGAATTTTCCATCAAATTTGGTTAATGATCGAGTACATGCTTGCCATTTTTTGACTTGGATTTTTCAAGTCTTGCAAAGACTTGTGTGCATTTTAGTGCCCTTCTATTCTTTTGGGTTCCAATCCTGATAAAAGTGGAAGCTCGAGTTATAGTCACACCAAAACGATCTGTAACTAAAGCTCTAAGAGGTGTAAGTTAACTTTGTTGTCTGTCCTTTACTTCTTCCACAATTATATATCATGAGGCCTCTTGACTAATCTGAAAATGCAGTGGTGTGGAAGACTCGTATTCAAGACCAGCCCTTAAAGGTTTGCCATAAGTTTTCTTCTCTCTTTAAGCCTTCCTAGTCTTTATAGAAACTTGTTTACCTTCAAATTGAGTCGTATCGTCATCCTTTGCCAACTTATTAATGTCCTTACGACTATAACCAACCCTAGCTAAAAGCTTATAAGCATTGGGATCAAAGCCATTCGTCTGTTTATTAAAGAGTCCTTCAAGATTTGTAACTACCAACTCAATCTGATGAACAAACCCTTTTAATAAAGGTTTTGAGACCTTGTTTGATACGAGGTTAGTAGCTGATAAGGTCAAGTTTATGAGCCCTTTATTGATCTTTTTTTCATCCTTAGTAAAAGAAGATTGACCCTCTTTTCTTGCTGATGCTAGAATATAACATAGTATCATGGCTTGACATGATATCTTATCATCAACAAAGTTTTCCTCTACCTTTTATTTTCCTTTATTCTTTGTTAGACAAGTCACTCCTTCATTTGCAGATGACTTGTGCCCTTTTAAGCTTTTAGAGTCAACTTTTCCCTTTCTTGGATGGTCAGATGGGGATCGTAGTTATTTCATCACAGTTGACTTAAAATAGAACTTTGCGTCGGCAAAGTAGGCTTCAGTTATGGTAAATAGGTTGGTGTCTGCACTATCTTTCTCACTTGTCCATCTTGACAATACTTAAAACATTGGTGGAGTGTTGAGAAGACGATACCATTTTCATGTATCCATGGTCATCCAAGTAGCATGTTGTAAGTAGTTTTGACATCTATGACATGGAAAAGTGCATTAGATACCATATCTTCCATGTGTATCGCAAGTCTTATCTTTCCTATGGCGTTTTGCCCTCTTTGGTTAAAACCTTGAATCATTATATGACGTAGGAAGAGTTCATCCATAGGAATCCCAAGCTTTTTCATGGTATTAAGAGGTAGTATATTAATAGTTGAACCATCATCCACTAAGATATGATTCACCATCTTTTCATCAACTTATCCTTTAATAAAAAAAATGTTGGTTATGGAGTTTTGATCCAAACAACAAGTCTTCATCGTTAAAGGATATCTCTGTGGTGCATACATCATGAGACAAGTTTGAAGAGTCATCATGACTTTCCTTCATAACGAGTTCAGTAGGAGTTTTCTCTTCATCAATATAATAGCAAACAACAAATACATTTTTCATCCTTCTCATCCCCATTGGCATGTACTCCTTTAGTATAACAGGTTTTCTTAAGCTTTGAGCTGGAAAAACCTCATTTCTAACTCGTATGGATTTTCATCGAATCTTTCAGCATATCGGTTCATCAATTGGCTTCCTCACCATCGAGATTATCATTATAGTTGGCTTTGTCATCTGCATACGTTTCTTTTATCTTTTTCTATGCGTGACTAAAATCCATCCTTCATCGTCATAATTTTCAAATGAATTAGGCTTCAAGTTGCCAGCTTGAGGTGCGAGGGTTATACATGGAGTTTGACTTGAGGATACCTTGAGGATACAGTAAAGCTCGTAGGTAAAATGATGCCAAGTTCTGTAGGTTCAAAGGAGTTAAAACTTATTATAGGGAGCGACTGATGTGGGCCTAAATTGACCATAGTTGTGATATTAGAGGTTGCTATTTAATCATTGAAAATGATATCCTTATTCTTATGTAGCCTCATGATTTTGTCTTTCAATATAAAACACTTCTCTACAGGATGATTGATCAAGCAATGATATTTATAATAGTTTGGATTGTCCACTTGGTTTACTTCTTCGGGACGCTTCACCTCTAGCAACTCAATAATATTTGCCTCAAACAGATCATCCAACATCCTAGATATGTCTGAGTCAGGGAATGGATACAGTTTTTCTTGTCACTCTTTCAAGGATGGATTCTTTCTTTTAACCTTTTAAAAAGTAGCCGATGTTGCATGATAATTCCTCTTAACTCCAGTTGGTACCTTTACAGTAGTTGAGTTAAATACTAAAGACTGTTTTCCCTCGATCTTTAGAGTGCTCTTTCCAATTACTCCCAACTATCGATCAAGCTAGACTCCAAGTCAGTGTACCAGTCGAAGGCATTACCTTTCAATGAATGAATGAATTGTTTTACCATGAGATCACTATCAGTTCTGGCATTGTTGCAAGTCTCCACATATTGAGCTATATGTTGCCTAAGATTCCCTTTGCCATCGAATTGTTAAAACTTTGGTGGTTGATAGTTTAGAGGCACCTTAACAATCAATTTTTTTTGTGTATGGCTTTGCATAAGAATACGAGGGTTGAACTGAGATTTCTACTTGGTTCGTGATGGCTTCCTTGATAAGTTCTTTTAGTTAATTCATGGTGAAGATGTCATTAGTAATATCGTGTATATTCATTGCAGCTCCAATTATAGAATCCTAAATGAAATCTAATTGATCAACTTGAAAAGCCTTAGTAACCGAGGTTTGGCCTCCTTCGTTCATGCTCTTGAATTTGTTCATCAATTTTGCTATCTCGTGGTTTTTTTCCTTGAGTGAAGTTGAAAGCCCCTCGATGAGTTTTGTCAAACTTGCCACTTAATCCTCTAAAGATGTAGTCCCGGTCATCATCACTGACAGGATGCCAAAACCCAAAGCCTTACTTGGTGATTGACATGGAAAAGTTTTCATGGGTGAGTTGTCGAAGTCGTCTTGAGAGTCGAAGAAAATTCCACATGGCCCCCTTGACTTTTGTAGTTAAGTTACTTGTGGTTTCAACTTTAGAGTGAGCTCTTGTGCCCCTTTTGCATCCGAAGTTGATGTTAGCTTGAGAACCAACTTAGTTTGTGCATACAACTTGGTGATGGATTTTGTTTTCAATTGCGGGGTTGAAGAATCTTCAATGGTATGCCGGCGACTTGAATCAATAGCCTTGTTGCTTTTAGAAACAACAATGGTGATCATGTTCCTCCTGGTTGCCATTGAAAGTTTGTTGAAAATTATTTCTTGATAGGATGGGATGAGTGGTAAAGATTTCTCCAATGGAGTCGCCAGAAATTTATAGACACAATTTTGAGCACCTAAAATTAAACAAGCACACATGGACAAATATATGATTTTATTAAATATATGACCAGTATCTCTATCTAAAGTATTCTTTCAAAAGAATAAGAAAATCCTTTGATTCTTTCCTTGGATTTGATATATGGTGACTTGATTTATTTGTGAAATAAAGTCAAGATTTGTGCTTTGCAAGAACTTGAATTTAGGCGTGTATTACGTAACAAGATTTGATGCTTTGAAGAGTATCATTGATTTATCTTCAAAGTGTTGTTGAAGAACTCTTATGCGGTGTTTAAGCTTAATCCAACAGAGCTTCGTTCTTTGTAGACTTCAAGTGTAAATAAAAGAGGTTTAAGAACTTTTGAGAGAGTTTCCTTACTTGAAGAGAGAGCTTCGTTGCTTAAAGAAAATTTGTTTTTCAATGCCACATGACATGATTTTATTAGTTGATCTTTATTAATGAGATCTTGCATTTATGACAAAAATTTTTGAATATCTCATCCCAATTGTCAACTTTTCATTGACAAAAACATATATGAAGACTCATTTATTTTCCATGTCATTTTTTTCAATTCTATTTTATCCTTTCATGTAAAAATAAATTAAAAATAACATATAGTGAAATTTGATTAGTAGAAAATTTTGGTTTCTACAATGTCATTTTAACCTTTTTTTTTTTTTTTTTGTAACAATGCCATTTTGAAATGACTGGGTCGATCTAGATTGATCCACTCAATCCATAACTCGAGTCTTGAGTTAAGTTTTATAATTATGATAAAAAAAAATAAAACTTTTCACTTGGAAAACATAAAAATAATAAATTATTCCCCCCTTTCTCCTACACTTTTGTATGGAGACTAGATTTATGGGTCTGTGCTATGCCGCAAACCTTAATATTTTTTTATCAGTATAAAAAAATGCTCGAGCAATGCAATCGTGTTTTAACTTTTTTATTTTAGAAAAATAAAACTTAGGTCATAGACCTGACTGGAAACAAAGAGGGGGGGGGAACTTGT
>Ga0307517_10012671_pt1 | contig 11541 bp, 10 predicted proteins | sample 23_EM_MG_FD_194515 | JGI IMG/M metagenome (GOLD analysis project Ga0307517, IMG submission 194515) | Populus trichocarpa ectomycorrhiza microbial communities from riparian zone in the Pacific Northwest, United States - 23_EM | ecosystem: Host-associated > Plants > Roots > Unclassified | place... | reverse complement strand
GGGATGTGGCGGGGCGTTGCAACGCAAGTCAGGACGCACAGGACGCATGGGACGCAGGAGATGCGTCGCTTGCGTCAGGACGCAACGCCGACGGATCAGACGCAGGGTCCGTTTTTGCTGATGCATAGCAAGGGCTTTTGGGGCGACAGCGAAACCGAGCAGGACCGTGATGTTACTAACCGAAGCTTTCCCCATCAGAGGTACAAGCCCAGCAGAACCGAAGCCTTACTTCGACCGAGAGTCCGGACGCCATATCGCCGACCGTGAACAAAGCGAGAAGCTTTCCGACTGTGCAAAATGCTAAGCGAAGTGCAAAGCAAGTGCGGGGTAAGGGGGAGAACCGAACATCATGAGCGGGAGTCAACGACGAACAGGAACGAGAACCCCAGAGAGGGGAGGCCGAAGCCACAGAAGAGCAGGGTAGAGCTTAACGTCAACCCCTAGGCAGTAGCCATCGTGGGGGAGGAGAGGTGGGTGGGTGGAAGTGACGATGATTTCCCGTGGTGTTGAGATTTCAATCGCCGGAGGTGGAGGAGAGATGGTTCGTGGTCCTATCCCTTGGTCGGAACCAAGCGCCTTATATAGGCATCTTCTCACAACCCTATCCCTGGTGACTCATCACCTCGCGCTACATAAACCTCTATGACTCATAGTGAGTCATAGCGCGAAATCCATCGATGACTCATATGAGTCATCGCACAACATTCTGTTAATCAATCAAAACTCATAAACCAAGTCATGTGCTCAAACGAGTCACATGCGTGAAACCCATAACTCATAATGTGAGTCATGTGCGCAAGTCATTACATCATATGACATCACAATCGTGAGTCATGAAACATTCAACCAATCATAATATAACAATGACTCGTAAGTGCATAGTCATGTGAGAACTATGAGTCAAGTGATGTCATAGTGTAAAATCCAACATACCTTATGACTCATACGTATAAGTCATGTAAAATCTGCCTTGCTTAGTCACGATTTGTGACAGCCAGCTCGAAAGGCAGTAAAGGTGCCAGCTAAGGAGGGTGTAGCAGTACGGTGCAAGCGGACCCAACGCGTGGGAAGCGGGAGAGGGAAAGCTCGCTAAAGACCAAGAAGTACAAACACGGAGGACGGAGCCAGGGTCACAATTGTTTGAAAGCCGACCATCCCGACCGAGCAACTCAGGTGAGAGTGCAATACCAGAGAGAAGGGGCCACCAGGGCAACTACTTTACCGATAGCCCAAAACTAGCGACCGTGTGTTGATGAGGAAAAAAGGGTTGCTGACTGTGCAAATCACTAAGCGAGACGCATCGCGAAGTGCGGGGTAAGGGGTAGGAACGTCAACACAAGCGTGCCTAAACGAAGACAGAATAGTGACCAGGAAGGAAGCCATAACGATACGGGAGGGGATGCCAAACCCCTGAGAGAGAGGGAAGGGAGATACAGGAGCGTTATACTCCTAGACCGAACCCATCAAGGGAGACCAGAGGTGGGAGACACTCTCACGATGGTTTCCCATGGTGTTGAGATTTCAATCGCTGGAGGTGGACCGGATGAGAAACATGATGGGAGTAGGTCTGCAAATGGAAGAATATATAGAGAGAAATCAGTGGGTGTGGGAAGCGATGGAGCGATCAAGATAGTTTTCTTAGATCTCCTATCTACTCATGTTTTGGCTAGTTACAATGGCCTCTCAAAAGTATTGTTCCACTTCCCAAAACCCCACCAAAAAGTGCCTAAACATGAGTAATTTGCTAGCCCATTTCTATATAATAAAATATCTTAAAGTCATACAGAAAATTTACATAAATTCCTGCTTACAAGAATTACTTTCTCCTATAATAAAAATCGTAAATACTCCATATTTGCATGAGTTACACCTAGATTTACCTAGGCGAAGTGTGATGAAAGGTCAATCCCCACCAAAATTAGTGCCCAGCCCCCAAATTTGCATGTGGGCTTGGCATTCCATTTTAACCATTGTCTAGAAATGCAATATAAAACAAATAAAAATCTGAAACAGATTCTCCTTATAAATATCTGCATAGAATAATTTTGGATAAATTTTCATAACTTTATTTTATTGTTATTTCAGTTAATGAATACACCGACTTTGGCTGTAAAACTGGGTTTGGGAAAATACTTTTGACAGGGGAGTTTAGTAGTGGACTTGAGAACGAAGTCTCTGGCATACCTTCCCTTTGGCCTCGTCCTATTCCAGCTTGAGCTTTCGACCCTTAAACTGTTTTCAACTCCCTCGAGGTCTCAGAGGTAGTGAGCTATTTTGTACTCGAGTATGATAGTACTATAAAATTTAGCAGTTGCTGAAGTAGACCTAAACACCACATGAACTCACCGCTCCTCCCTCTTTTAGGGTCGGTATCGCTATCCAGAGGATGGTCCGAGAACCTAATTATGTTGCCCACCATACCTATTCAAGAACGTCATTACCCATCGCACCCGCGCCATTACTTGAAGCAGAAACTGTCTTGGGATGATAATAACCTTAATCCAAACGGATCTCTCGGGCGCTTTGCAAAGGGTTCGGGAACGGAGTAGATTGCTTAACAATAGATTATACCTACATGACTTTCCTTCATTATCATGGGGATGCACCGAGGAATAAGGGCATGTGGGAAATACAAAGATAGGTGCGGTGATTCATGGAAGGGTCGGGGATTGTTATTTGGGGTTTAATTATATATCTGTCTCTCCCGGTAGTCTAGTTTTGAAAGAAAGAGTATGGGATGCAAGTGGTGGAAGTCTTTGGGAGTCTTTGATGCTGCTCGGACTGCTCAGCCAACATGCAACCTATCCCGTTATTGTTCAGACAGGGGCTTCGGATATCCGTTTGGGGTCGCCGCAGCGCAGGAAGGAATTTGATATTGAAAGAATCGGATGCGGGAAAGTGTTAGGTGCGTGCAGTCTATTGAAAGGGGAAATTCCTTAAGATGTTTGTCTTTCTTTTGTTAGCAGGGGAGTTTGAAGGGAAAGGGGGACATACGTAGAAGTGAATAGACCTGTGTCAGGATCGATAGAAGGATCGGAGGAGGCCTTGTTATTTTTATATACTGTAGGCTCCTTCCTGTCTTTACCGTGGCTTAGTTAGAAGAGTGTCGGAAGTCGTGAGCGTAAGCGCGAGTAGTTGAGTAGATGTTCCCCACTCTAAGTTATTTGTTGGCGATCTGTCTTTTGTGTGGTTTACTCTTGGTGTGTCGTTTGTTTCCTCTTGCCACCACCCTCTTCGTTGTCGCCCCATTCGTCGTTTCGCCGCTCAGATGTTGCCATTTATATTCTACATGAATTTTCTCACCCTGTTATCTACAGCTTTGAAATCCTTATTTCCCAGGTGAGCAAAACGCCCATCGCTCAGCAGTGGTGACACGGTCCCGGAGGCCTATCGCCAAGTTTGACTGTATTCGGTTCCTGGAAATTACCGTCGGTTGCAGAAAAGCCTTTGTTCCGGTTTATTTTACTAAATCAAGAAACGAACAGGCAACAACAGGGTTTTCCTAGGGCAGTAGTACTGTACTCGAGTATTTGGCAGAATAGGGGGACATTGGGGACGCGGCGGTGCATTTGGGGTGAGCCCAGTGTTTGTTGCTTCCTCTTCTTGGATCATAACGGTATGGTTCAAGTAGTAGTTCCCCCGGGAGGATACCGGTAGGCGAGGTCTACCGGTATGTCGGCTTACCTCCTAGAAGTAGTGCTGCTAGGGCCGTGTATTTCGGACCACTGGTGCTCTTTACTTGGCCATAGGTCCAAACCGGCCGGTATCGAATCGAGCCGGGCGAACGATTACAAGTTTCAGTTTTACTTCTGAGTGAGTTCTTTGTCGAGTAGCTGGTCGTTTGTCGGCCGTTGGATGTTAGTTGTAAAGAAAAAAACTCCACACGGCTGGGGAGGTTAATAGGTGATACGCGGACAAAATTAAACGCGCACGGATGATTGATGGCAAGGCAATCCTCCTCATCATGCTGCGCTCGCAACCCCACCTAGAAAACTTTCTCTAGATCAAATATTAGTTTCTACTATGCATTCTACCATGAACTTACATTTCAAATTTGTTGTTCTTGGTTTTCATAAAATTGGGGTTGGTGGGGGAGTGCTGTTGTCATAACGGGAGTTTTTTATGATACAAGTAGTTGATGCGCTGTGAATTTGTCCACGTACTATAGCGATATGAATCGCTTTTTCATCGGCGTATTCCTGGTTGCGTGGAGGTGTGGGTATTTGGCGATTCTGCTGCTTGACGATAGTTTAGCCAAGCATGTTTAAACGAGATTTATCTATTGTGTTAATATTCGCCTTAGCTTTTATGAAAATGTATGCCCAAGGAGCTAGGGATGTGGGGATTCTCGTTTTCTAAGTTATCGTATCCCTGGCTGTTGGAGTAGGCCGCAGTCTGTCTAAGAGGGAAAATGAGGGGCACCGAAGTAGCCGATAGACAAAGAGAATTTACTTAGAACTTAGACACTTTAGAGGAAGGATATGGAATGTAGGCTTTGCCGCCTATACTTCGGTCATTCGCTCTCGCTCACTTCATCATCTAACTAAAAATCAAACTAACGGTAGAGACGGATATAAGTAAAAAACAAATACCCATATCCTGATCCTACTTGGATCACCACACCCATCTCTGTGCTTCCCGCATGCCCTTGTTCCTCCGTACACACTTCCGTAGTAACAAAGAAAAGGACATAGCCGGAAAGATCTATCGTTGAACTTTCTCCCGTATCCATTCTGTCCGTTCTGTCTGCATGTCTCCTGAACTCTTCTTCTTACTCCCGTAACAAAGCCAAGCACATCCGTCCAACACAGTGGGGGGAACAAGTGGAGTTCACGCTTATGGCTTGGCACACAACGAAGTACACATCCGCTTTCCCAACACATTGCTCCTCAGCGACAAAATGCTTTGCTCTGATAATGGCAGAAGACAAATTAACCACTCGGGAGAGTATGTAAACATGTATTATAATAAGCTCCATAGGTATAGGTGCGGTCATTCTCTCTTAGAAAGGAAAAGTTGGTGGGTGGTTGTGGTTGCCAAACGGCCTGTGTGAACTCTACTCGTAATTTTCTGACGTTTGTAAACACGACTGCTATTGCATGCCACCAAAATCCTGAGGCTCTGGTCGTTTTTTTGCCCGTATGCAATAGCAGTCGTGTTTACAAACGTCAGAAAATTACGAGTACTCTTTCCCACGACTGCCTCCTATCCGTGGCTGTAGTCTCCCATGAGGCCTTGAAAAATGCCAACGGGAACGAACAGGGGTGTTTGACCGGGAAAATTTTTGAATTCATCAAAGTGCCTAGGGTAACAAAAAAATTACCTGTTGCTGATCCCTGTCCGTCACGAGCTGATATCCGCCACGACTTAGTGAGAAACTCTGTTCTGATGGTAGAAGAGCTTGCAAGTTCTGTTCAAGAGCTTAAATTACCCGTAATTTATTCACAGAAAACTCATATGAAAAGGTATCTTGAGTTTTTCCAAAATTTGACAGTGTCAGAAACCTACACGGGTTGTAAAACCGCAGTCTTATTTTTTGAATTCCGAGATGTTTACTGTTATGGTGGAGGTTTTAATCCAGCAGAAGATGGATCCTATCGAATTATAGTGCTTGTATTGTAAGCTAAGGTACTCGTAGAGCAACAGTTTTAATATAAGATACCAGATCAGTGGAGACTATTAACGACAGGTGCTATGTCCTAGAGCAAAGTACTGTAAAGTACATGTGGGATCCTTGGCAGCCTGATTGTGTCGGGTGTCAGCAAACAAGGCGGCAAGATTAGGGGGACCCCGCTTTTCTTCAGCCTCAAGAACTCGGTCAATCAACCCTACCGCACTTAAGAACCCATCCTTTGAATCCTCTGCATTGAATCCGAGAACTCTATCCATCAATCCGCCCTACCGTGTTCGAGAACCCATCCTAGGAATCCTCTGCATTGAACCCGCAATATTCCAAACACCAAGAAAACGGAAATGTGGCAATCTCGTCTCGGGGAAAGTAGCAGCGCTTTCAATAACGGCTCCTGTAACAATAATATCAACTCGTTCAACAATGCGTGTAACCTGATCTCTGGTAGTGATGAGGCTGCTGAGATCCTCGCATGGTTATCTCCGCTGGAACCTCGGCTCCGGCACCAGGACATTAGAGAGCACCGAATCAAAGATGTGGGAGACTGGCTCTTCCAAACAGAGGAATATCAGAACTGGTCTAACGGCATTCACCGTGGCGAATCCAATAATTCGGTCTTGTTTTGCTACGGGGATCCGGGGGTCGGGAAGACCTACATTAGGTAAGATATCATATTCTCTATGAAGTAAAGGGGTTGCTAAGAAGCTGTGACGCTAGCTCTTTGGTTATAGATACATTAGGCGATTGGGCGAGGGGGCGAAATGCTGCAGTTGCTTGCTTCTACTTCGACTTTGCCGCACAGAAGGAGCAATCTCCGATGAGTGTCCTAAGTTCCGTCCTGAAGCAGGTTGTTTGTGGACTCGAAGAGATCCCGGCGATGATCGCCCAGGCCTTCCGGGACCAGAAAAATGTCATCGGGGGCAGGAGGCTGGAACGGAGTGAAATCGTAGGGATTTTACAGGATATATCGTCCTCACGGCCAACATTCATATGTATTGATGCCGTAGACGAATGCATGGTAGAATATCAGGTGGAGCTGCTTAATTCACTCAAACAAGTATTGCGCAATTCTCCGAATATCCGGATATTTCTGGCAGGGAGATTGCAGATCCGAAATGAGGTGGAGAGATGTCTTTCTAGAAACGTAGTCGCTATATCCGTTATACCAGCCAAGGACGATATCGTTCTATTTCTGCGAGCGAAACTGAGATTGGACACAACGCCGGACGCGATGGACAAGAGCTTGGAGGCGGACATTATAAAGAACATTCCCGAGGCAGTTTCAGAAATGTAAGTAAGAAACAGGGAAACCGAAAGAGATCTGTGAGACCATAAGCTGACAGATCTGTTTCTAGATTCCTGTTAGTATCACTAAACATCAAGTCCATCCTACAGGAAACGACACTCCAGCGCAGGCGAGAGAAGCTTGATACAATGACTGATATCTTAGGCTTGGGAGGCGCATACGATGCAACCATAGGGCGGATAAAGGCACAGAAAGGAGGTGGGGCAAAACTCGGGATGGAGGCTCTAATGTGGATTTCACATTCGGAGGGGCCGTTGAAGGTGGATGAGATATGTCACGCGCTAGCTGTCGATATAGGATCAACCAAGATTAATACCAACAATGTACCTTCGATCCAGACAGTGCTATGCTGTTGTCAAGGACTTGCGGTGGTCGATGAAGGTTCCTCGACTATTCGGCTGATCCATTTCACACTCAAAGAGTATCTTTCCGGTCATGCCGACTTGTTTGATAGACCTCACTCGAAAATGGCGGAAACTTGTTTGACATATCTCAATTTCGAGGCCATTAAGGACCTTTCCGCCATCCCCTCTCGCAACCTCCCGGGCACATCCCTCTTGGAATATTCTTCTCTATATTGGGGAACCCACATGCGAATGGGGCCCTCAGATCTCTCAAGATACCTTGCGCTCGCCCTTCTTGATCAATACGATAAGCACATATCAACCGAGTTACTTTGGGAGTCAGTCAAGAGCCAGCCTTTCGCTCACCACACTAGATCTATCAAACGATTTCCTGCACTGCATTGTATTTCATATTTCGGCATTGCTGAAGTTGCAATTGATTTGGTGAGAACGAAGAAATGGGATGTGAACCAACGAGATAGTGCAGGTCTGACCCCGCTTATGTGGGCTGCGAGGTATGGGCGTGAAGAAGTAGTGAAATCGCTTTTGCGGCACAAGCATATTCAATCTGATATACCGGACACCCAATATGGTCAAACGGCACTCTCATGGGCTGCTGGAAGTGGACACGAAGGGGTGGTCAGGCTATTTCTCGGTCCTCTATTTATCAATCCTGGGAGAATAGGCCGTCTGCGCGGAGCACCGCAAGTAATGAGTGTGCTATTTGGAAGGAGATATGTCAACCCCGATAGGCCGGACCATTGTGGCTTAACACCCCTCGGGTGGGCCGTCCCGAATGGGCCCGATGGAGTAGTGAGGCTGCTCTTGGGAAGGAAAGACGTTAACCCCAATAGACCTGACAATTATGGCACAACACCACTCTTACGGGCCGCCACGAAAGGGAATGATGGAGCAGTGAAGCTACTATTGGAACGAGAAGACGTTACCCCCGATGGGTCTGATCATTGGGGCAGAACACCGCTCTCGTGGGCCGCCGGGAATGGGTATTGTGGAATCGTGAAGCTACTGTTAGGACGGGAAGATGTTAGCTCCGATCGGCCTGACAACCGCGGCCAAACACCGCTCTCGTGGGCCGCCGGGAATGGGCATGGTGGAGCCGTGAAGCTACTGTTGGGACGGGAAGACGTTAGCCCCGATCGGACTGACAACCGTGGCCAAACACCTCTCTGGTGGGCCGCCTGTAATGGGCATGAAGGAGTAGTGAAGCTACTGTTAGGATGGAAAGATGTTAGCCCCGATCGGCCAGACAATAGTGGCCAAACACCGCTTTCATGGGCCGCTCGGAATGGGCATGAAGGAGTAGTGAAGCTACTGTTAGAACGCGAAGACGTTAGCCCCGATCGGCCTTCCAATTATGGCCGAACACCGCTCTGGCGGGCCGCCTGCACTGGGCATAATGGAGTAGTGGCACTGCTTTTGGGGCGGGAAGACGTTAGCCCCGATCGGCCAGACAATAGTGGCCAAGCACCACTCTGGTGGGCCGTCCGGAATGGGCATGAAGGAGTAGTGAAGCTACTGTTAGGACGGGAAGACGTTAACCCCAATAGGCCTGACAATTATGGAGGAACACCCCTCTCGTCAGCCGCCCGGAATAGGCATGATGGGGTAGTGGAACTACTGTTGGAACGGGAAGACGTTAGCCCCGATCGGCTAGACAACGGTCGCTGAACACCGCTCTTGTGAGCCATCTGTAATGGGCATGAGGGAGTAATGAGGGCGCTCTTTTTGGCGGGAAGACGTTAATCCAGATAGGACTGACAATGATGACCGAACACCGCTTTCATGACCCGCCTTAAATGGCAATAATGAAGCTGTGACACTACTGTTGAATCAGGAAGACGTTAGCTCCGATAAGCCTGACAATTATGGCCAAACACCGCTCCCGTACGCCGCCCTGGAGGGGCATGATAGGGTAGTGAAGCTACTCAAAGCCCAAAAGCCCGCAACTCCTTGCGCTGCACAAGATATCACCTCTCTCGCCACCTTCGCGCCTACCCGTGTTACAGCATTTTCAGACACTTTACCACACTTCTATCCTCTCCCATTATTCTAATTCGGCCTCTCGGGGCGATCAGACTATCTTGTACGCGTCGTAATTTATTAATACCAGAAATGACAAGTCAGTCTGGGGTACCCATGCCATCATGTGTGAGATATATTGATGAAGGGCGCTCACCTTTTTGGTTTTCTTTTTGATTTTTTTCGGGTTTCTACTGATTAATTTAGAAATTTTCTTAAGGGGGAGGAAAGCGTCACCTTCCATGATACCATTCTTGTATTTCTCAATTCCTTTACTTAATAATAGAACGGACTTTCGCTGGAGCATAGTATAATGTATTACGGCAGAATTTCTCTCGGGAGGTCGTTCAACCTTGCCTGTTATATGTACTCGTAGTATACCATGAAGAGACAAATGTGACGACCTTGGAGATCGAATCACGCATATTGTACTGTACTCTGTTTCTCCCACTTTGTCACCTGCCTGCCAATAACAGAGCCACCTAGAAGGCGTGGCAGCATAGGCAGAAGGAAGGAGAAATCAGAATTGCTAAAACAGCGTATACAAATATCTCTAACTTGGTTGGGAATTCAAGAGAAGGCACCCTGCGAGCCCTTTGCATTTTTATTGGAGTTTGCAGAATCGTAGGCTGTCAGAGCTAACGGGTGAAGATAGATGTGAGGGTCGCCGGAAATGCAGAGTGCTGTAATTAGCAACGGAGGCATAGGGAATGTCTTCAGGGATTGCCTTCAGTGTTCCTAACCGTCCCGTCTGGACGCCAGGGCCCTGGCGTCCTATAGTCCCGTCCGTCCCAGGCAGGGTGGGTAAGGATGGTCGGGCGCGGCGTCCGTCTTTTGTAAACACCGCAGGACTGTAGGTTGACGGGCGGGCCCTGCGGTCTTTTTTAGAAATAGTAACTTCCGGTAGGTACCTACCGTCCTGAGTAAGGACGGGCGTCACCTCTAGGTTACCTACCGTCCTGCATAAGGACGGGCGTCCCTTGTAGGTCAAGGAAGTGGAATGAGGTCACGGTGCTCAGAACCAGGATAGGATATCACTGGAAGCATTGGTTGATTGATAGCGAAATTTGATACATAATAGTAGAGCCTAAGCTTCTCTTCATTAGAATAAAAATGTTTCACATCTTGATAACACTTACCTAATGCTCATGAAATTCGAACATGAAACATAAACTAAGACACCTATAGGGCCCGGCCGTCCGTCCCGGGCATAGGTCAGGACGGACTGCAATTGGGCGTCCGTCCCGTCCGAAGGTCCCAAACTTGGCGTCCGTCCCGTCCTAGGCTAAAGACGGACGGACTGGACGCTTGGGAACACTAGTTGAGACGGAACGACATTGGCCCCGATAGGCCTGATAATTATGGCCTGACGCCGCTCTCATGGGCTGCAATGGCTGGTCATGATGGAGTAGTGGAGTTACTGTTGCAACGGGAAGACGTTAGCCCCAATAGGCCTGACTGCAATGGCCAAACACCGCTCTCGTGGGCCGCTGGGAACGGGCATGATCGAGTTGCGGAACTACTCTTGCGGCATGGAGACGTTAACCCCGATAGGCCTGACAATGGTGGTCAAACACCGCTCACTTGGGCCGCCCGGAATGGGGGTGATGCCCTGGTGAGGCTACTGTTGGGGCGGGAAGACGTTATCCCCGATAGGCCTAACAATTGTAGCCGAACACCGCTCCTCTGGGCCGCCTGGAGTGGGCATGGTGGAGCACTGAAGCTCCTGTTGGATGGGAAAGACGTTCGCCCAGATAGGCCCGACAATGACGGCCAAACACCCCTCTCGCAGGCCGCCCGGAATGGGCGTGATACAGTGGTGGATCTGCTGTTGGCACGGGAAGACGTTACCCCCGATAGACCTGACAATGATGGCCGAACACCGCTCGGGTGGGCTGCCCAGAACGGGCATGATGGGGTAGTGAAGCTGCTGCTGGGACGGGAAGACGTCAGCCTAGATAGGTCAGACAATAGTGATGGCCACGATCAGATCATGATCGAGTTTTGCTCGATTGTAGTCTGCTCGATCAGCCTCGATCATAGGGGTCCCTCGATCAGATCATGATCGAGCAGAGCATTCATGATCTGATCGATTTGCTCGATCAGCCTCGATCATAGGGGTCCCTCGATCAGATCATGATCGAGCAGAGCATTCATGATCTGATCGATTTGCTCGATCATGGGTACTACTCGATCATGCTCGACTATCATCGAGTATACTC
>Ga0307517_10012670_pt1 | contig 11542 bp, 7 predicted proteins | sample 23_EM_MG_FD_194515 | JGI IMG/M metagenome (GOLD analysis project Ga0307517, IMG submission 194515) | Populus trichocarpa ectomycorrhiza microbial communities from riparian zone in the Pacific Northwest, United States - 23_EM | ecosystem: Host-associated > Plants > Roots > Unclassified | place... | reverse complement strand
GATAGTCGTCAGCTTTAATTGTGAAGAAAAGGCCCAACCCACCAGAACCAGCAGCTCTGGACTGGACTAAAAGCTCGTATGGAAATTAATTTTTTTTAATTTTTTTATTAAAAATTAATTTTTTTTTATATTTTGAATCATTTTGATATACTGATATTAAAAATGATTTTTAAAAAATAAAAAAATATTATTTTGATACATTTCAACATAAAAAACACTTTAAAAAGCAATCACAACCACACTTTCAAACAGATCCTAAGAGAATGTTTATCATTGTCGTTGAACTATTGTTTGTTATTTTTAATTTTTTTTATTGTCTGGTTGCCGGTCAAAAGATTAAGGCATATTTGTTTTTGTATTTTAAAAATATTTTTTTAAAAAATTAATTTTATTTTGTTTCAAATTAATATTTTTTTGATATTTACTATTTTAGAATCATTTTAATATATTAATATCAAAAATAATTTTTAAAAAATAAAAAAATATTATTTTAATTAATGTCTAAATAAAAAAACCTTAAATAACAATTACAAACACCCTTATAAAATTATTTAGAGATCCGGAGGTTTGTATTTCTGTTTAGAAAAGGAGAATTTCCATATATTTCAATTTCCATTCCTTTCCACATCATATTGCTGAGCTCATCTGACACGATAGTAGTAGTTAACATCATATCTATCGTTGTGAACAAATATATCGTAGTGAAAAATCCTTGAAAACCGAATTAGACCAACCATTTGATTTGAATCAATACGCACCAAATGTCGCAATCTATTAGACCCACCAGTCAATATTCTGAACTTGCTCCAAGCAATCTCAGACCTCAACAAGTAAAAGGCCTTTCAACACACTGAACGAAAATTAGGCCTAGCTTTCATCCTTTTCTTGGTAAATAACAAGCAGCGTTTATCTTACCTCTGCATTTGCATTTTGATATCTTTTCAAAGGACAAAAAAAGGAACTTGCATTTTGTGAGACACTGGCTTTGATTGACACGAAATGCAGCGGATAGCAGTGGAATACAAGGACGCAAGTGCAAGCTGATCCAGAGAAATACAAATGCTTGATAGATATAAGCAATTTGAAGGCTGATGCATCTTTCGGTAAGAAACCTGAAGCTCTCAAGGTTCCTCTTCATCTGGTGAAACAGGGAATTCTCTGTCCTCGGTGACCTTGTTTCCCCGCATGGCTGCAAATACACCACTTGCTAGAGACAACTGTGGTGAAAAATTTGTGGTTGCCATACAGAACCAGCTGTTAACAGAGGCAACAGTACCCAGAAAAAATGAAGCATCTGATTTCGAGAACAAATTCAAAGCCTTCTGCATAATGAGATAACATCAACAGTTTACGAGAATTATATGATAAATGATAAATGACAAGTAGACTAATAATACAAGTTTTAATGGTTGGGTTGTCCCATTGCGAAGGAAGATAGACTTATTCATGACTTTTTAAAAAAAAAACAAAGAAAAAAGACTAACAAGAAGAAGAAAAATTAAAAGATGTCATCCCGGCCAGCATGATGACGAGATTTTGCATCATCCAATTTCAAGCTTTGTGAGGAATCAGACGAACTGGAAGTCCCATTTCTGGTTTTGGCGTTGGATTGAATACTATCTTCTCATCGAGAATCAATTTATCAAATCTGAAACTCTTCACCAAGTTATGCATGAAAACAAGAATTTCTAATCGAGCATATTCATTTCCAGGGCACATCCTTGGTCCTCCACCAAATGGAATAAATGTGTAAGGAGCTGGTCCTTTCCCTTCAAATCTACTGGGATCGAACTTCTCAGGCTCAGAAAAGTATTCAGGATTTTTATGCGTCGAGCTTGCACTCCAATACAACTACAAGAACAATTTGTCAAATCAAAATTAGCACGGCCATGCTCCTGCTCAATGCTTGGGTGACATTGAAAAGTGCTTGAAACAAAATAATGGGAGAAGTCAGTCTCTAGATTATGATAAATTCTCATTGATACAAATGAATTGGCATTTAGGCCCATGTGCCACTAAGAGTATATATATGCTTGGAAAAACAATATATTGAAGGACTAAATGATCTACAGTGAGAAAATGACTTGCCTTCCAGCCCTTTGGGATGGAGAAACCGTTGAATGTGAAGTCCTTGATGGCTTCTTTGAAGTTACCAATAAGCGGTGGTGAGAGTCTCAACGTTTCACAAGCTACATTCCATGAATATTTCATCTTTTGAATGTCATCCCAATTCAACAACTCACCGGGTGCTTTGGATTTAATGATCTCAGCTTGTTCTATCAAATTGTTTACAATTAAACAAGTTAGCTCTTGTCATAATGAAAATCTAATATTGACTTATTGAATAGCTATAGCACATAGGTTCTTCAAAACAAGGTTAAAAATTCAAGGAAAGACTGCAAGAAGAGAAAGTTGAAGAGAAAAAACAGTTACCCTTGTAAACTGCTTCATAGATATGAGGCAGCTCAGCAAGATATTTGACAATGAAAGTACAAGAAGCAGCAGTGCTTTCATGTCCACCCATCAATAATGCAAGAATCTTGTCAGAAATCTGCACCTCATTCATGTACTTTCCATCCGCATCATTGCTCAACAGCATGTGTGACAAAATGTCCTGGGTTGGGGATGCCTTTCCTTCTGCAAGATCCTTCTTTCTTTGCCTGATAATGGCCAAAAGCTCAATTCTGATTAACTTTGAGGCCTTGATGGCTCGATTAAATGGAGTTCCAGGAAAATCAATGGGGATGGTAAAAATACCAGAGGTTATTTGGTTGAATGGGTGGGAAAATCTGGCTATGTGGCTGGGATCTTCAATACTAAGAAACAAGCGGCAAGCCAACTCGAATGTGTAGCTTTTTGCCAGAGGGAAGACAACCACCTCTGCTTTGTTTCCCCACTCCAAGGCAAAGTGTCTTTTGGTAACCATATCCATGGTACCTATATACCTCTGCAAGGCCTCAGGTTTCAAGAATCGAGGGAACAACCTACGCATTCTTTTCGCTTCTTCTTTGGGTGACGTTTCTACTGCAGATGGAAATATCCTGTTCACAAAATCAGGCCACCATGTTTCAACAAGTCTGTTCTCGTTGGAGAATAAGAACTTGTTTCCGGCAACACCATTTAACATCACTACAGGCTGAAGAAAAAGATTTGTTTTAAATATTTCTGATGAATATTTCCGAATGCGATCGAATATGAAGTTTTCTGGGCAACCTTTCCATCCTTTTGACAGGAAATCTAGGCTCTCTCCCACAAAAGGGAGGCCTAGATTGCCTGGAGGAAGGTTAGGGAGTTTATCCTGGTATCTGTGCTTGTAAATTATGGCAATGAGGGAGAGAATGATGGAGACAAAGAGGAGAAGGATGAAATAGAGAGTCTCCATTTCTTGAAAGTACTGCAACTTGTTGCAGCTTCTTTGGTGCAGACATGTTCTTAATGGATGGCCTATATATAGTAGAAAACAAATCTTTAGGTTGCGTTTTAGATACACCATTCACATCTCAATATATGACAATTTTTGTTTTCTCGCACCATGTTATTATATCTGAATAAAAATTGATAATATGGATTATAAATTCACTTGTCTAATCCAATTGCTGAAAAATAATAACGAAGTTAATTAAGATTGTCGGTAATGATCATTTAAAAATAAAAAATAACATAGATGTGTTAAAATATGTTTGGGAACGCAGTTCAAAACGTGTTCTTAAAAAATTTTAAATTTTTTTTTATTAAAATTTAATATGTTTTGTATGTTTTAAATCGTTCTGATGTGCTGATGTCAAAAATAATTTTTAAAAATTGAAAAAACATCATTATGATACATTTCGGCATAAAAAATTATTTGAAAAGCAACCGCAACCATATTGTCAAATACTCTCTTAGTGACAAAAAGTGAATCATAATTACATCAATTTCATAACATGAGTATTCTGTCTGAAAATGTAGTTGTAGTTGTTTTTTAAAATGTTTTTTATTTTGAAATATATTAAAATGATATATTTTTTTATTTTTTAAAAATTATTTTAGAGATCAACGTATCAAAACGATTTAAAACATAAAAAAATTAATTTTTAATAAAAAATTAATTTTTTAAAAAACACAAGTTGTCCTACATTTCCAAACGCTCTCGAACATTCCTCACCATCGTCATTATACATAGTTGAAATAAAATTTTAAGGAAAAATCTTAAAATTTTATTTTTCCTAAAAAGTTCTATTCTTCAGTTGAAAGAAACTCGTCTTGAATTTGAAAACTTGGTTGGAAAATCATCTTTCACAATAAACACTTCTAACATAACGTTCCTAGGACGAAACCTTTGAAAATCATCCTACTTCACCATAGGCAAATCTAACATAATATTCTTGGGACACAAGCTCCTCAGCTAGAAACCATCATCTACCATGAATACATCCAACATAATGTTTTTACGGCAGAACCTCCTCCATTGAAAACCAGCATTCACCATGCATGAACATATCCTCCAGGACTTCTAATTAACCATGGCAATAAAAAAAACCATCTTGAAAGTAGGTTTCGGATACCAGCAAAAATAGTCAAAAACAAAGGATAAGGATTATAATTCAGCAACAAAATCCACTCCATGATCAGCGGGAAAATAAAAATTAGGATCCGATCCCTCCTCTATATACTAGTAGGGTGCTAGCACAGAATAATGAGTTCAGCTTGGGCATATGTTTCCGCACTCTGATTTTGTTAATTTGTTTATTCTTTTGGTTTTTGTGCCGGGATTATTTTCAAGATTACATCCACCACTCTGATCTGATCAAATAATATGGTATTCATGCTTCAACTAAAAGATTTGTGGCAGATTTAATTATCTCTATCGCTAGGTTTAATTATGGTTTAATGGAAGTCCTTGAGGTAAGGATTCTATCACAATGAATCTTGAGGTTGAGAGATTAGGCCGCTACACTTAATCTTCTAGCTCTGGACAGAACGTTCTCCATCCTAGCAATTAGGAAAAATCACTATTAGGGCAAATCAATGAGTATGGTAAACTATGACTTGTCAATTGAAAAAATAGAAACAAAATGGAATATATATACTAAAAGCCTACTGAGCACCATAATATTAATTGGATGGATCGCTTGCACAGACAACAACTACAATAAATACACTCGTGTTGTGATCCATGCGAGGTGATGGTGAATAATATAAAGGCAAGGCTTTATAAAAAAGTTTTAATTAACCACAATAAACCTTTTTTGTAATATTCTCATTCTTATATATATATATATATATATATATATATGTGGACAAAATCTCAAAGGGAAAAAATTAATAACATGCATGTGGAGGATATTAAAACCTTGGAATATTTAATTGATTAATATATATATCTGGTTGACCTTGCTGTATTATGATCCCACACACAATCTTTTAGCAGGATTCTTAGAAATGCCAGCTTTCCATCTTAATAATTTCCTGATTCTTATTCTTTACTCTTAATTAAAAGGGCAATCTTTCTTTTTTTTTTAATCAAAATTAACTTAAAAGAACCGCTTTTTAAATGAAATAATTAAAAAGACAGTATTTTTATAAATCCATCTTTAAAACTAAAAAAGTTTGTTTGTAAGAAAATACTTAGATTTTATATTAACGATAAAAAAGCTAAAATCTATCATCTATGAAGATGATTTAGTTATTTCAATTGTCTATATATGCAAAACAACAAGACTGGAAAAAAAAAAACTAGCGAAAACGTGTTTATTAACTAGAAAAAAAAATTATATTCTTAAAGTTTTCTAATTCTCTAATTTTTCAAAAAAATTGAAAAAATCTAATTAGTTTTTTTTTCAAATTCTTCACCATAAAAAATGATAACATGTAAAAAAAATTAAAAATGATCTATCAATACATTTACTTTTGTTTTCATTTTCTTTATAAAACTCAACTAGCTAAATTGCTGCTTAGAATTACAATACTGTATATATTAAGTTATTTTATCAGTGGTCTCTTAATTAATAACATGTGGAGGATATTAAAACCTTGAAATTAATTGATATATATATATATATAGTTGACTTTGCTGGGTGTTTTTACTACTATGATCCCATACACAATCTTTAAGTAGGATTCTTTGAAATGCCAGTTCTCCATCTATCTAATTATCTGATTCCTATTCTTTATTCTTAATTAAAAAGGCAATCTTTATATTGTTTTTTTATTTATCAAAATTAACTTAAAAGGCTTTTTAGTAACATTTCATTTTAAAAAATAGGAAAAGTTGGGGTGTAAAACAATATTTAAATTTTCTATCAACAATAAAAGAAATTAATATTTACCATATATGGAAATGATTTAGCTATTTCAATTTTCTATGTCTACAAAATTGACTTTAAAAACTAAATGAGTAGTTTTGGAAATTGAAGCAAATTATTGAACCTTGCATATTATTACTTGGATCAACAATTCTATTGAGCATTTTATAGGTATACAATTTGCAAAGTATGAGATAGCAAAAGAGGTTTTGAATCATCCGCAGAGGTTATTCACACAATCAAATTTTACAAAGCAGTATCAACTAAAAAATGACATACGAGCTCTTTATCAGAAGAATATGAATATTCAGGAGTTTTATTTTGTTATGACAGATCTTTGAAATCAATTGGCTCTTACAGAATCGGCAGAATTAAAGGCATGTGATGCCTATATTGATCGTAGAGAGCAGCAACGATTGATACAGTTTTTAACAGCACTTCATAGTGATTTTGAAGGACTTAGAGGTTCAATCCTACATCGTTCTCCATTGTTTTTTGTTGACTCTGTTGTCAGTGTGTTATTGGCTGAAAAAATACGTACTCAGTCTTATTCTGAAAAAGAAATTCTATCTGCTTGGAATCCCTCTATACTAGCAGTACCATCTAAGACATTCTTTAATCATCAAAATAAGCTTTACACAAGGGTTGCCTTCGACGAGTGCAGTTTTTGTAAGCAAAAAGGTCATTGAAAGGCTTAGTGTCTCAAGTTGAGACAGCAGAATCAAGCTTGAAAGCTTAGCAGCCAGTCACAATCTAATGCTCATAAACCACCTCATAGTTATAAACCACCACACCACAATACTGTTGGAGTAGCTTCATCAAGCTCTATCATCGATCCTAGTACTCTGACTGAGCAATTTCAGAAGTTTCTTTTCTTACAACCACAATCAATGTCCTCTTCTCCTTTCGTAGGTCAGTTGTCTCATAGTTCCTCAGGTATGTCATATTCTGAATGGGTTTTGGATTATGGTGCTTCACATCATATGTCTCCAGATTCTTCATCTTTCACCTATATGTCCCCTTCACCCAACATTCCTGTTATGACTGCTGATGATACTCTCATGCCCTTAGCAAGTGTTGGTTCTGTTGTCACACCTTTCTTGTCTCTCTCTAATGTTTATCTTATTCCAAAACTCAGATTGAATCTTACTTCTATTGGTTAATTATGTGATTCTGGTGATTATTTAGTCATTTTTTCCTCTTCCTTTTAATGTGTACAAGATCTGCAGTCTCAGAAGCTGATTGCGACAGACCGTAAGGAGAATGGACTATATATTTTGAAAGACGAAAATCTGAAACAAGAAAACGAAACATGACCTAGACAAGAATGTCATAGATAAAAACTAAAAGATGAAGGACTCAAACAAAAAGAAGACAAATCAACAGTAGTAGCAGCAACAACGACAACTAACACTTTTAGTGGATGTAAATTGGCAAAATTTTCTGCTTTATCATTTAATCGAAGTATTTATGTTTCTTCTTCACCATTTGACTTGATTCATTTTGATGTATGGAAACCTTCTCCTGTTGCCACAAAAGGAGAGTCTCGATATTATGCTTCATTTATTGATGATCATACTTGTTATTGTTGAGTTTATTTAATAAAACACTGTTTTGAATTCTTTGAGATATATATAGCCTTTTGAGCTCTTGTCAAAACTCAATATTCTGCTGTAATCAAATGCTTTAGGTATGATTTGGGTGGAGAATACACCTCTAATAAAAAATTTCAATTGCTTGCCTTATATGAAACCATTCATCAAACTTCATGTACAGATACTCCTAAGCTTTGCAGAAAGAAAACATAGGTACATTGTCAAAATTGCTCGTTCTCTCTTGTTGTCTTTTTTTGTTCATAGTGAGTTTTGGGGATAAGTTGTCCCTACTGCTGTAAGTTTAATTAATACAATTACATCTTCTCATAATTCGGGTTTATCTCCTTTCGAAAAGTTATATGGGTATGTCCCTGGTTATTCCTCCTTTAGAGTTTTTGGTTGTACTTGTTTCGTTCTTCGTTCTCATGTAGAGCGCAGTAAGTTGTCCTCTTGATCTGCTATTTGTGTTTTTCTATGTTATGGTGAAGGTAAAAAAGGGTATTGTTGTTTTGATCCAATAACTCAGAAACTTTATGTGTCTCTTCATGTTGTTTTTCTTGAGCATATACCTTTCTTTTCTATTTCATCCACTACTCATAGCCTGACTAGATCTGATCTTATTCGTATAGATCCATTTTCTGAGGATTCTGATAGTTTATTATCTCACGTTCAAGACTAATCTATTGAACGATACAATGTTAGGTTTGTTGTAAAAGGATACTTACAACAGTATGATATGAATTATGAGGAGACATTTGTCTCAGTTGCAAACTCAAGCATGGCACCATTAATTTGTCGTTTGTTTCTTCTTCCTTGCAGATTTCTTTACCAAGTCGCGTTTTATTTCTCGTTTTATTTCTAGTTGGCAAACTCTCGATGCTTGTAGCCGTAACATCGTGAGTTTGATGTGAAATGTTAAATAATATATTTATCTTATTTTATTTATTAAGGGTGGAATAATATTTTTAGTCAAATCTATATATAATCTTTTTGTATTTAGATTAAAAATTACAGTATAAAGAAATTAATAAAAACTCTAGTCTTTTTTTCTCTTGTATTTGTATTTGTATTTATTTTGTGTTAATTTGGGTTGTTTTAACACTGAATGATCAAATGCTAATCTTTTACTATTGAACCAAATGAAAAGCCTTGCATATATATTTATAGATTAAGTGGATCGGTCCAAGCTCTACAAAAGATCACTTCCAATCCAATCATTAAATTGCATTTAAATTTTGCCAGGAAGCTTCGTCTGGGTCAGAGAAAGAGACAGAGGCGGGGGCAGCATCTGTGGGAGGAGGGGGATCAACAGGGGTTGGATTTGATTTATCAGAAGTCCGACTGCAGCAAATCCCCATCAAAAGAATTGTATCTTCGTTGAATCAACAATGACTTTGATGACGTACAGAGGGCAGTTGGGCTTCTGTCATTTCTAATAAAAACAATTTGTCTCAAATCTGAGGTCCCAACAACCAAATTTTGTTAGTCGTTAGCTTTAATTGAGTAGAAAAGGCCCGACCACTGGAACCAGCTCCGGACTGGACTAAGACGGTTTGGGAACAAACCGGAAACACCCCTTGACCGGAGGTTATAATTTTTGTTTTTTAAAGGTAAATTAATAATTCTAGTGTGCAATAAAAACATGAAGAAACTGATCTACCCCAGACAATTTGTAATGCCATTTAAACCCCATGGAAATACAATTTTGCCGCTGAAACTCAGCGTCTCCCTTGCAATTATAGAGGGTAAAATCATCAGTGCATTATAGTAATTCACAGTGTGCCGGGCCTTGCTACACAGTAAAAGGTTGAGTAGAATTACTATTTTTTTTTTACTTTTGTTTTTATTTTAATATGTTCTCCAATTGATACGAGTCCTTCAATTAAAAAAAAAAAACTTGAAAACGGAATTAGACCCACCATTTGATATGAATCACTCGTACCAAATGTAGTCATCTCTATAATCGAACAGCAACATAATTAGACCCAGCAGTCAATTCTAAGAAAACTGCTAGATTGTGAAATTCGAATCCTGTATGGTGGTCCAATTGTTGCCCTATTCTGCAAGCAATCTCAGATTTTTTATACATTAGAGGGATAGGGCCAAGCTCTACAAGAGATCACTTTCAATACAATCATTGAATTGTACTTAAATTTTGCCAAGAGATTCGGGCTAGCTGGCTTTGCTGGCTCACATCAAGAGGTCATTTCAAAAAGACTCAGAACATGCTGCTTAATTTAGTTTCATTATTTCCCTCTTTAATTTTGGATTTTTAACCTTAATTTTATATTTTATGTTTATTTTCCAATCAGATTAGGAATTCTGATTTTGCTTCCTTGTAAGTTCGATTTTAAACTTATTTAAAGGATTGTTTTTTTTTTTTTATAAGTAGACTAGTAATACAAGTTTCAGAGAATATTTATTTTTACATTTCAAAAGTGTGGATGGTTGTTGGAAATGAAGATAGATTTATTTATTAGAGACCAACAAGATAAAGAAAAATTAAAAGAGGTCATCCCGGCCAGCATGATGACGAGATTTTGCGTCATCTAATTTCAAGCTTTGTGAGGAAGCAGACGAACTGGAAGTCCCATTTCTGGTTTTGGCGTTGGATCGAATACTATCTTCTCATCGAGAATCAATCTTTCAAATTTGAACCTCTTCACCAAGTTATGCATGAAAACAAGAATTTCTAATCGAGCATATTCATTTCCAGGGCACATCCTTGGTCCTCCACCAAATGGAATAAATGTGTAAGGAGCTGGTCCTTTCCCTTCAAATCTACTGGGATCGAACTTTTCAGGCTCAGAAAAGTATTCAGGATTTTTATGCGTTGAGCTTGCACTCCAATACAACTACAAGAACAATTTGTCAATTCAAAATTAGCACGGCCATGCTCCTGCTCAATGCTTGGTTGACATTGAAAAGTGCTTGAAACAAAATAATGGGAGAAGTCAGTCTCCGTGTGCCCTATTCTGAACTTACTCCAAGCAATATCAGACCTCAACAAGTAAAAGGCCTTTCAACACACTGAACGAAAATTAGGCCTAGCTTTCATCCTTTTCTTGCTAATAACAAGCAGCGTTTATCTTACCTCTCCATTTGCATTTTGGTATCTTTTCAAAAGACAAAAAAAGGAACTTGCATTTTGTGAGACACTGGCTTTGATTGACACGAAATGCAGCGGATAGCAGTGGAATACAAGGACAGCAAGTACAAGCTGATCCAGAGAAATACAAATGCTTGATAGATATAAGCAATTTGAAGGCTGATGCATCTTTCGGTAAGAAACCTGAAGCTCTCAAGGTTCCTCTTCATCTGGTGAAACAGGGAATTCTCTGTCCTCGGTGACCTTGTTTCCCTGCATAGCTGCAAATACACCACTTGCTAGAGATATAACTATGCTGAAAAATTTGTGGTTGCCATATAGAACCATCTGTTAACAGAGGCAATAGTACCCAGAAAAAACGAAGCATCTGATTTCGAGAACAAATTTAAAGCCGGCTAAATGTGTCATCTAGGGGTTCTGAACAGTCAAATACGGATCTTAGTGGGCTAGGTCCAAGCTCTACATAGAGATCACTTTCAATACAATCATTAAATTGCACTTAAATTTTACCAAGAGATTCGGGCTAGCTGGTTTTGCTGGCTCGCATCAAGAAG
>Ga0307517_10012669_pt1 | contig 11542 bp, 6 predicted proteins | sample 23_EM_MG_FD_194515 | JGI IMG/M metagenome (GOLD analysis project Ga0307517, IMG submission 194515) | Populus trichocarpa ectomycorrhiza microbial communities from riparian zone in the Pacific Northwest, United States - 23_EM | ecosystem: Host-associated > Plants > Roots > Unclassified | place... | reverse complement strand
AATAATAATTTCACTGTAATAATTTATAATAATCTTTGCAATAAAAAACTCACTCTATGTATTTTTGTTAAATAAGTATAAGAAATTAGTTTTGAAAACTAGTTGCAAGTTTTATTTTATTATGAGATCTTGTTTTTAAAAACAAAAACTATACTAGACAACCTTTAAACAAACCATTTTTATTTTCTTTTCACGTTTTTTTTTTTTTTTTGTCAATACTCAATCATCCCTTAGTATCTTCAGTATCCAACTAATTACGGTCAGAATTAACTACATAATCTGCTTATTGACAAAATAAGTAAACCATCTGGGATAGGTTTCACTGTTCACAAATTAACAAAACAACTAAATCAACTAGGGAAGGTCTCCCCCAGTTGGCACTTTTTTTTCATTTCTTTTTTCATTTATTTCCGTCTTTTTTTTCATTCTCCTCTTCTTTTTCCTCACTATTATCCTTCAATAATTTTTTAATTTTAAATATATCTTTATAATTTGTTTTAATTTATTTTCTATAAAATTATCGTAATCTCAAACAAATATCTTGATATCTCGAATTTATAAACATATATTTTTTTTTATCCTTTTGTTATTGTATAATTAAATTAAACATAGTTTTTTTAATAAAAAAAATTACTAAAACCAATGGAGTTCATGATCTGAGTCTCGGGTTTGGTAGATTATGCAACGAAACTCGAGTCGATCTAATATATCATCTTCTTAATATTAAAAACAAATTTATCTTGAAATTTTTTTAGGTCAAACCGTGTTTTTTTCCCGATCATTAAATTACTTTTGAACTCGTCAAGTCGATTGTGTAACATCAAGATATAAATCTTATATAGTTTAATTTTAAACTCGATCTAAGTAAGGAGTCAAGTTTCAAAATTAACCTATTGAAACAAGTTTAATAACAATTTTAAATAGTTTTTTTTTTTAGACTTGAAGATTTATTTTTTGTATTCAAAAGTTTTTAATTTGACTCACAGCCTAGAGCATCACCATAAACTAGTATAAACTAGACTTCCTAACCATGTTTGAACTTTCAATGTAAATGATCACTTTGTAACTGTAATGACCATTTTCTTTGGCATAAAGTATTTTTTAGATATTGGCATAAGCAACTAATATTAGCTAGAGAAAATAACTTTAGGAACAGCGTAAATTTAGACAAAAGTACTAGTGAATATATATCTAGTCGGAAAATATTTTTATTCTGTAATGGAAATATAAAATAATAATTCTGGTCTCCTCACAGCTGTGAAACCTCGCATTAATTACTTAGCAAGATTGAAAAGTAACCAACCATTTAGGTGGTGGCCTAGTGGTAAGAGTTTGGGATCAAGAGGTTTGTTTCCTCTGTGGTCTCAGGTTCAAGCCCTGTGATTGCTCATATGATGGCCACTGGAGGCTTACATGGTCGTTAACTTCAGGGCCCGTGGGATTAGTCGAGGTGCGCGCAAGCTGGCCCAGACACCCACGTTAAACTAAAAAAACAAAAGATTGAAAAGTACCCTCGAGAAAAAAAAATAAAAAAAAATACAATTTTCATGGTTAAAAAATGCAAAAGAGGTAGAACTTAGGTGTCATGACCCTTTATTTGTTCTCAAATCAAAAGAGAAGGTGGCGAAGCGGTGGATGCTGCTGGTAATTCCTGTGATTAGAATATGCTAATGACGTTTCACGTAGTAAATTATAATTAATTCAAAGTTCTATAATTAACAAATAAAATTCTGATTCTTGAAAGTTGAATGTGGTTAATTCCTGTCAAACGTTTGGACCTCAATACACATATTGTAATAATTAAGCCGTCCACATCCAATTCCTACCCTTAATTCTCCAATCCAAAGGCAAGCTTTTCTTTGTTGTCCTCTTTGTCGGTAAATTAATAATAATTATGTAAAGTCATTAAGGAAAATAATTAATTATTAAAATAGACAGAATTTCTTCAAAGTATGCCCATTTGAGGCAAACGGATATGATTCTAGCAGCTATCCAAACTCCACCACCCATTTTGCTAATGCAATTCTGAATGGAGGTCAAAACAGTATCCACTATATGCTTAAACCTCTTTAATTAAAATAAGTAAAAAAAAAAAAAAAACAAATTGAAAAGCTTTGCGATTGGTCAATACTATTTTTTTTATTTTTTTTGTAATAAATTGAATTCTCCTAGCTAGCTAGCCCTATAATGATCGATGCATCATGTTCCATTGCCTTCATTAATTAATATTAACATAAAAATCTTGGTTCAAAACACTGAACACCTACATTGTTTATCCTCACATATTTTTAAGTGTATCTACTGTTTAATTTTTTTTAATTTGACTTTTAAACTATTTTTTTTTTGCATGATTGTATTTTTTTATGGGTCAAATTCAAGAATAATTGAATCAAATCTGTTGACTAATAACAAAGTTAAAAACAGGAGATCAAAGTAATGGTTTTAAAGTTCACTCAAAAAATTTAATTTAATTCTCAAACTTTACAAATTATACATATTTGGGTCCTTAATATTTTTTTATTAAAATTTAGTACAAAAATTTATTTTTGTTATTTTTTTTCCTAGTTTACGAGATAAGAGAGAGAGATTGTTGGATCCAATGGTAGAGAGGGAAAACTATTGTAGACATCGATTTAAACCATCAAAACAGTCGATTTTTGTGTCAAATAATTCCATTTGATGAGAGCAGTTTTACTTTGAAAGTGCCTAAAAACATTTATCTGAACTTGAAAAGATTTTTTGTTCCGTGTTGATTTCAAGTTTTGGAATGGTTTTATTATTATTATTATTATTATTTAGGCCAAGTATGATTTATCAAGGTTCATAGAGTGTTTTTTTTATGTGTTTTAGATCAAAATTGGTTTTTAAGATAAAAAAAGAAACATTCAACCCTGATTTTCAAAAGAGACCAGGGAGGATGACATGATTATATTTTTTTAAGAAAAAAGGGCCCACACTCGATCATGCACTTGCAGACCCGCGCGTAGGCCCTTCTAAATGGGTTAGGCTCTAAACCCAGCGACATCTGATATCTTTTTTTTTAGTAATTTTTTATTTTAAAAAAAAATCATGTTTTTTTTTTAAATTATTTTGTATGTATTTAATTTGAATAGATTTTTGTAATTCATCTATAATTGTTTTTATGTTTTATTGAATTTTATTTTGAAAAATAAAAAATATTATTTTTGAATAATATTTCTAATAAATGCAACCTTACAAGATATTTTTTCCCTTAATTTTATTCAATCAATTTTATGTGTGTGTCTATTTATACTATTATTTGGTTAAATAAAAAATAATTTTAGTAAATAGAGTCATTGAATACAATCGGGTAAATGGACCATGTCGCGATATCAAATATTTTGATCTACTTTCGTCTCTTGACTTTTCTAGATACATATTTAGTTATCATTGATAACCCTTTTATTTATTTATTGAAACATATAATTTTTTAATTTATTTAATTAGATATATATTTAAACTTTTTTATTTATATTTGATATTTTTATGTAAAACAAATGTGTTAAAAAAGCTTATATATTTAATTTTACTATTGGAAAGAAAAATAACCGACCAAGGCGAATCTGTTGTCAAATTACTAGTACCTACTAAAGACGGTTTTATAGGATGACGAAATCATCATTATAATGAACTAACGAAGAAAAGTAACTATGATATTAATTAATTACGGTCCATGCCGCCTTCTAAAGCTTCTCTTGCTCATTGGTTATTTCTGGCATCCCATTACCATATGCTGCCTGGGGTGGTGGTATTTTTTATCTTTAAATAGTGATAACAATAATTTTTTTATAATAATAGAAATAATTAATCTCTCAAAACAGTTGTAGTAATAGTTGTACAAGTCAACATAGAATCCCTCTTCATGCCAATAGTTGTACAAGTGAAAAATTTAAGTTATTTCAAGCTTCTTATCAGGATTGCAGTAGTGATTATTTTTTAAATACTTTTTATTTAAAAATATATTAAAATAATATATTTTTTTATTTTTTAAAATTTATTTTTGACATTAATATATTATGATGATCTGAAAATATTAAAAAAAATTAATTTAAAGTAAAGAAAAAAATAAAATAAAATAATTAATTTATTTTAAAATATTTTTAAAACATAAAAACAAACAAATTATCTTAGCTCGCATAATGTGTAGATTTTATTTAGACTTGTGAAATAATGAATTTCGTAGATTTTTAGAAAATTGTGAGAGAGATGACTTTTATTTATTTATTTAAGGAGAACACCGGGGATTAAAAACAACATGCAGTACGTACCAGATTTTTCAGATTCTTGTTAAACTTTACTGATGGAATCTGATGAAATGGATTGAATTTAAATTTTTAGACAATTTTAGGAATAAAATTAACTGGTTAAAGAACCATTTGTTACTAATCTAATTAATAGTTGAGAGAAATATTACTTATTCAATATTAATATATAATTCATTCCTCTATATATATATATAATTGAACGAGTTTAATTTATTCATAGCTTGTTTGAAATTGGTAATCTAGTTAGTATATAATTTTTATGGTTGAGATTTTAAAAAACAATATTAAAAAAATCATATATTATAGTTTATATATATATATAAAACTCTAGTATAATTTGATGACAGCAGCAAAAGCAAGAATCAACACAAGTCTAAAGACAAAATCGAGACTAGGATGTATGGAGAGATAAGCATTGTAGGTAGGTATTGAGTGGTATTGCTTTATAGACAGACAAGGAGCATCCTTTCTCTCTTTCTGCCCTTCCTCGGTTTGTGGCAAGGCATGAAAGACGGTTTTTATTTATTTATGTTTTTCTCTTTCAAAATAATTTGTATTCTTTTAACTCATCAACATCAGCACCTTTTCGTATGGACGGTGCATTGCATGTATTGGCAGCTTCTTCATGTATATATCTTATTAAATAAACAATACGACACAGAAATTGAAAGATAGGCGCCCCGAAATCTAGACGTGACACCTCAAGTTGGATCCCACATTCATTATTCTCTTATAATTTATATATATTATTGTTTTTTCTTTCATTTATATGTGGAATAATTTGTTTTTATATACGTGGATTATCCTAGCTAGAGCTAGGTTGTTTGTGTGATCATCGTGGGTTTTTGCCGCCCAGTCATGTTGCTCTTTGAAAGTGATTCCTTTGCTTTCATCTTAAGCCATTTTGACACTCAAATGGTAATATTGCACGCATATAGCTGTCTTGCTTTTCCCCCTTTCGAGTAAGACAGTGGTGATGGGATTTTAATTATTCACTTCTTTTTTTAAGCTATAAGTAATATCTTTCACTAGTTGACTTGTCTTACCGATAGAATCAATGGATTCTTTATTTATCTAGGATGAACACCAGAGAATTTACAGTAACTAGTAGAACGATTAGCTTGATCAATCTGAACCGATCAATCATTTTATCTGTCAGAGGAACAATGATGGCTACAAAACAGCTAGTATTTGCTAGAAAAAAACACACACACACACACAAGCTATTTTAAGAACAAAAACAACCTTAAATCATCAAATCCTAAATCATACTCATATTTGTGCACTAAAACCTTCATATTCTTGCACACAAGTATAAATTCTCACACTCATTACACTTAAACACCTTCATACATTCTAAGTGCTATTAACTGAGCTATGGAGATATAAGCTTTAATTGTTTTATCTACTCTTTGAGAGAGTATTGTTATATTTCAAACAAATTGTAATCATTCAATAGTTTAAGTGAAAAACTCTTAGTCATTGGTCAAATACATCACCAAGGTGAAAAATCTTGAAGAGGATATTTATTCAAGTGGTGAAAAAGGATTTGGTAAGGATTCACCAAGGACATTGTAAAGAATACAATACTAAAGACCGGTTTGGTGTTTGAGGTGTGGATATAGGCTTGCTAAACCACGTTAATTATGTTTAATCGAGTTAATTACTATAATTATTATTATTAGTAAAACACCTAATTCACCCCACTTAGGTTTTATTGTTACCTTAATTCTAAAACAACAATTGGTATCACAACTTAGTTCTTATTTATTTAAGTTTGCTTAAACTTTGAGTATAATGGTAACCACTAGTTTTAATGTCCAAAATAAAGGAGCATCAACCTCTAGGCCATCTTTCTTTGATGGTAATGATTATGCTTATTGGAAAGTTAGGATGATTATATATCTTCAATCTATTGATTATGATTTATGGATATCTATTGAAAATAGACCTCACAAGCCTACTAAAATTGAAAATAATATAATGGTTCTTAAACCTAGAAGTGAGTATACCAATGGTGATAAGAAGTTATTATCTATGGAAGCTAAAACTATGAATACTTTGTGTTGTGCATTGAGTATAAGTTAATTCAATAGGACCACATCATGCAAGAATGCTAGAGATATATGGCATGCATTAGAGATAACACATGAAAGAACAAATCAAGTAAATGAATAAAAAATTTGACATGTTAATGCATCAATATGAGTTATTTAAAATGCTTCCAAATGAATTCATAACTAGTATGTTTACTAGAATGACAATTATCACTAATAATTTGGATGCTCTAGGAGGACTTATACTAATACTGATATTTTGAGCAAAATTCGTAGGTCTTTGCCAAAGACTTGGGAAGCAAAGGTGACGACAATTCAAGAAACTAAGGACCTTACCAAACTTTCATTGAAAAAAATCATCAAACCACTTATGACTTATGAAATCAACATAGAAAAGTAAGTTTTAGAAGAGAAGTCAAAGAAGAATTTGGCATTCAAAATCATACACCATGATGATGATGAAATGGATGAGAACATTGCACTCATCACAAGACAATTATGAAATTCCCTAAGAAAAAAGAAGTAAAGGAACAAAAAGTTCTCAAGCTTCAAGAATGATGAAAATAAGAAAGAATCTAACAAGGAAGCACTTAGAGGCTATAAGTGCAATAAGACGGGACACATAAAGGTTGATTGCCCGTTCCTTCAAAATAAAAAGAAGAACCCTCATCATAAACAAGTAATGAAAGCAATATGGAGTAATAACTCAAACTCTAGCTCAATTGATGATAAAGAGCATGTTGTAAACATATGTTTTATGGCAATTGAAAGAGAAAATGAGGTAATATCTTCAAATGATGAATCTGATCTCTTTTATAATGAATTGCATGATGCATTTGAGAAGAAGTTAGGCTCTAAGTATAGCATATTGAAAAGAACCATGCATGTTTACTTGTTGAGAAAGATACTTTATAAAAGAAAACATGCATCGTAGTTGATGATTGCGATAAGATGAACCAACTTAAAAAGAAAAACAAGGCTTTAAAGGAAAAGGTTAATAAGTTGAACACTACTATAGCTAAATTCACTTAAGGTTCTAAAATCTTAAGAACCATACTTGCTAGTCAGAGATGTGTTTTCAACAAAAAAGGTTTGGACTATCAACCTGAGAAGAATAAACAATATTTAAAAAATTAGTTCATTAATGACAAACAATCATATGAAACAAACCAAACATGTAATTATTGTAGAAGCATTGGTCACTTGATTTATGCATATCCTATGAAGAAAGACAAAATTAGTAATATAACTTAGGTTTCAAAAGGAACCACCACCAACCATAAAGGATCTAAGAAGGTATGGGCACCAAAAACCTCATCTTAGTTTTGTGTGTAGGAATCAAAAGAATATGGATAGGGTTTGCTCTAGACACATGACCGAAAATGATTCATTGTTCTCAAACATTACTAAAATGGTGGAAAAGTCACCTTTAAAGACAACTCAAAAGGAAAGATTATTGGAGTTGACAATATTAGAGGTAAGTCCTCTCCCTTAATAGAAAAGGTGTTTCTTGTAAATAGTCTAAAACATAATTTACTAAGTATTAGTTAATTGTGTGATAAATGCTACAAAATTATATTTTACCATGCGTATTGCTTAATCCTTGAAAATAATAAAGTTCTATTTATTGGTGATAGAAAAGGAAATGTCTATAAGATTAAGATTGATGCATGCATGAGGATAGAAAGTTGTCTTGTTGTTAGCATTAATGATAGTTTTCTTTGGCATAAAAGACTAGGTCATATATAAGCATGGATATTTTTTCTAAACTTACAAAAAATGAACTTGTTAAAGGTCTCCCTCATATTGCATTCAAAAAGAAAAAGTTATGTACTGCTTGTCAAATAGGTAAACAAGTAAAAATATTTTTTAAGAGCAAAAATCACATTTCTATCGAAAGACCTTTAGAATTGTTACACATAGATCTATTTAGACCAACTAGAGTTAGAAACATAAATGGTAATAGATATGTATTTGTAATTGTGGATGACTTTACAAGATATACATGGATTTTGTTTTTAAAATCAAAAGATGAAACTATTTATAAATTTGTAAAGTTTTCAAAAAAAATTGAAAATGATAATGGCTTTCCAATCATAAACTTAAAGAGTGATCATGGTGGTAAATTTGTAAGTGATTTATTTGAAACGTTTTATTGGGAAAAAAAAAAGGGATACCACCATAACTTTTCAACACCTAGAACTCCCCAAAATGGGGTTGTGGAAAGGAAAAATTGGTCCCTTTAAGAAATGACAAGAACAATGTTAAATGAATTTGATACCCCTAAACATTTTTTGGCAGAAGCTATAAACACATCTTGTTATGCTTTAAATTGTGTTACCTTGGGACCAAAGTTGAAAGAGACTCCTCATGAGCTTTAGATAGGTGGGAAACCTAATATATCATATTTCAAAGTTTTTGGTAAAAAATGTTTTATTCTTAACACCAAAGATAATTGGATAAGTTTCATTCAAAATCCAATATTGATATTTTTCTTGGTTATTCCTCCTCTAACAAGGCTTATATAGTATATAATAATAAAACACCTTGTCTTAAGAAATCCATGTATGTCACATTTGAGGAAACTCAAAAAGATAAAATTGTTGAGATTTTAAATGACATTAATGAAAATTTTTAACATTTAAGTCTTAATGATAAGATCTCCATGAAGGCTAACTATAAAGAAATGGACAAAGACTAACCAAGCACAAACAATCAATAAGAGATTGTAAGTAACTCGTTTGTGCCACCAAAGGAGGTAAGGTATATAAGCTTTCATCCTCCTGATTTAGTTATCAGTAATCCCTTTAAAGGTACTAAGATTAAAGCATCTTTTAGAAATATTAGTGAGACTTGTACTTTTTTTCTCATATAGATCCCAAATCCTTTCCCAAAACTAAAAATGATGCAAACTGGATTTTAGCCATGTAAGATAAGCTAAATCAATCTCAAAGGAATGAAGTGTGAGAACTAGTCTCTAGACCTAAAAATCAATGTATTATAGGAACAAAATGGGTTTTTAGAAACAAAGTTGATGAGCATGGGACCATAATTAGAAACAAAGCTAGACTAATTACTAAAGGCTATAATCAATTAGAAGGTATTGATTATGAAGAAACCTTTGCATTGGTGGCTAGACTAGAATCAATAAGAATGCTTTTAGCTTTTGCATGCCATGCTAATTTTACACTTTTTAAATGGATGTTAAGAGTGCATTTTTAAATGGTTTCATCAAAGAAAAGGTGTATGTTGAGCAATCTCAAGATTTTGAAAACTTTCATCTGATCATGTTTTCAAACTCATAAAGGCTTTATATGATTTAAAACAAACACCTAGAGTTTGGTTTGAGAACGTGAATATTCTTGGACTTATATGGAAATAGAATCAAATGGAAAAAATAACCTATATATGTTTTCTTGTCTTTTTTCCTCTTATTATTATTATTATTTTAATTTTCAAATCATACTCGATTTTATTTTATTTTATTTTTTTGCTTGCTCAAAACCAAAAGAAAATATGAAGAAAAAACTAAAAATATATAAACAAAATTATTATTAATAAAAAACTAAAAATCCTTAGTTAAACATAGTGGATTATGAGTGAATCCACTATGAATTCACATAGTGTTTATCATTGTTTCTATATGATTCTTGCCTCTCTTTTTTGTGCGAACATGCATTATTTTTAGGTATGTTATGATCGGTTTGGTATAATGCATGTTTGGGTTGAGGTGAACCAAGGATTAGGCGTCTAAGAGTGATTTTTTGAGATTGATGCATCTATTTTGTTTAATTTATTTTTTATAGGGTTAGGATAGTATGGCTTGATTATGACTGCCTTCTAGGTGTGTGGTAGGCCTTCTTCTTCATAAGTGAGTGAGTGAGTAAGGTGTTCCATCATTGTGCATTAAATACACACACCACTTGCAATGTGCTAGGATTTTCCTTGTTCATTAGGGGTGTGGTGGTTGATATGCATGGATTGGATGTTTGGTTCTTGAGGATGGGCTATTTATTTATTTTTGCCTTTTCTCTCTAGCTCCTCTATAGTTTTCATTTGATTTCTACGAGATAAGTCTCTCATTCAATTTTGGTTACGTTTAGTTTGTTATTCCTATTAGAATAGCTTTTTTCTATGCTTTTCATGTTAGATTTTTGCTTGGGCTAATTGGGACATTAGTTTTAGTTAGATTTACTTAATGTTTATTTCTTATTATTTTTATATATACCTTGGAATTGGTAGTATGCTAAGCCACGAGAATCCTGGGTGTGGCACTAGCCAAACCCAGCCGTGATTGGGCTTGGCAGCCAAACCCAGCATGCCACACCCAATCCCAATCACGGCTGGGTTTGGCTAGTGCCATACCCAGATGCTATTGAGGCACGCTAGGCTTAACAGTATGCCAAGCCCCTGGCACTCCCATGGGAATGTGCATCTTCCCTTGGAACGTTCAAGGTAACGACCATCTTCCCTTAACACGCCCTATGGAATAAGGTAATGTGGGTCTGGTAAACATGTTAGACCCAAGACACTTGGACTTGGCAGTTAGCTAAATCCTAGATAATACGGGTTTCGCAAACATGTCAAACCCAAAATTCTTAGACTTGGCAATTAGCCAAGTCCAAGGTAACGCATGTCTGGCAAACATGTCAAACCCAAAATCCTTGTCAAGTCCAAGATAACGATCATCCTCTCTTGGGCACACCTAAGAGAATGATCATCATTCCTAGGGCATGCCCTAGGGAATGACCATCCTTTATTTGCACATTTTCAAGGGAATGAGGTAATATGGGTCTGGCAAACATGTCAGACCCAAGGCATTTGGACTTGGCAGTCAGCCAAGTCCAAGATAACGCGAGGCTAGCAAACATGTCAGACCCAAGGCATTTGGACTTGACAATTAGCCAAGTCCAAGGCAACGACCATCCTTATTTGGGCATGCCTAAGAAAATAATCATCTTCCATTAGCACGTCCAAGGAAATGAAAATCCTCATTTAGGTCTAACCTCGAGGAAGAACTCAGCCTCTATAGACTTAGCTATATCACTACCACAATCTTTAGATTTTCTGACGGAATTTTCCATCAGTATTTGCACTACCATTTCGTTGGTAAAAAAATTACCGACAAAATCACCGACGAAAAGTCTCCGTCGATGAATCTTTCGTCAGTACTTTTTTTTCCGTTGGTAATAAAAAAAT
>Ga0307517_10012668_pt1 | contig 11542 bp, 8 predicted proteins | sample 23_EM_MG_FD_194515 | JGI IMG/M metagenome (GOLD analysis project Ga0307517, IMG submission 194515) | Populus trichocarpa ectomycorrhiza microbial communities from riparian zone in the Pacific Northwest, United States - 23_EM | ecosystem: Host-associated > Plants > Roots > Unclassified | place... | reverse complement strand
CAAGTAATATTAACCACACATATAATACTACCATATTGAGGTGGTTGTACCTAAACCGAAAAATTTTACGATGATGAAGTTATAATTACCAACACTTACAGATAGTACTAGATATGGTCTTTTTTTAATGTCATAAATATTGATAATCGCAGGAAGTACCTTAAAGTCTCTTCACCTAGACAAATCATTTGAATGTTCGATACTTGTTGCGTACGTTTCATTTTTTAAGACATAATTTAGAAGTCAATGAGCGTTTATTGGGCCAGCCTTTTTAAGTTGGTAGATTAATTAACTTGGTATTTACTACCGTAAGGCTGTAATGATAGTGATGAGTAGGGCTTCTCACCAGCCATTGTTGTGTTATTATATGTACCAATGGACATGAAAATTGTTTTTTTTTTTTTATTTTCTGTCGACTTGGGGCAGCCAATCTCCGGGGACGATGGATGGTTGACATGATAAACAAAATGGAGGAAACTAGGAAGACAAGATCAATCTTCCACCTGACCCCACGACATGGAGGGGTTTGATTTCTTGGCGAGGTCTTGAGCCTGGACTTTCGTGTCTGAAGCACATGATGCCTTGACTGGAGGGAGTATTTTTAATGAATCTTTCTGTGTCGAACTACTTAAAGACGAATTTAGTTTCAAGTGTTCATTATGTAATTGATTATTTGCAAATTGATGCATTTTCTTTCTTTAACATCAATCGGATGCAACGCGCACATAGCGCCGATACTTTAGTTACGGTTCGGTGGCCGTGACCAGCTACCGATGGTAAAACTAAATGTGGTCTCCACTGCAATACCTACACGCTAGAAAGTCGAAACTTGAAACCATGATAAAACATAAAAGCCATCAATCTTAATGCTCCAAATCGATGTTGAAGCATAAATACGAGACCTGACCCAGGGCACACCCAGTCCGAGGTCCCGGTCAGATCAGATCCAAATATTTGAACTCTCCTTTTTTTTTTTTTAATAAAAAAAAAGGCCTCAGACAAGTAAGAAAAAACTGGGTTTTTTCATTGAGCTAATCCGGGTCAAGTCTCAAGTTTTTACACGTCACCGGGTTGATATGAAAAGGGCACTCTTAAAATCGTCCAGAAAGAAGTTTAATTTCAATTGAAAAGCAAACTAGCCATCAGCTATTCAACAGTTTAATCAACAAGACACGCTATTATTTACCAGCGAAGTTTAAGTCAGAGCAGCAGTATATTTACTGAGGATGTAATCGGAATGGATGGATTGCATTACAAAGGACAAAATGCACAAATTAGACACGAGATAGATGAGATGGGTTTTTGAAGTTTATGGATTTTATTTTCTTCGTCCCACTTTTTGGAAGAAGTTTAGGTTGATTGCTCGTTCCTCATAATATCCCAAGCAATGAAAGATGCAAACAGCCTGAAAGAACAAACAAGGAGCTACAAAACATTGAAAATGGTATTGTTTCGAACAAAAACAAAGATGAACCGTGATTTCAATAGAAGGAAATGGGCAAGGTACTCCTATGAAGCCTTGGCCTGCAGCACCCGACACCGGTATTCTCCCAATGCCCAAATGGGGAAAATGTCCCTGTAGGCAGCATATGTTATCATACAATTCCTATTGAAAACTCCCATGATTTCCTGCGACGAGGAAAAGAAAAGAAAAAGTTTCAAGTATACCGGATAGCATTGGAGAACAAGGACCTTCAACGATAGGGGATACGAGCAAAAGCACATGACCATATGAAGTAAATAATCAAACTCCGCCACAATGATGATTAGGATAAAGAAGTGTTTAAATAGCAGGTATAGAATAACCTGCTGCGGAAAGTCTCCATTTTCCATCTGGGAATTTATCAAATATCTTGCTGCACGGTGCAATGGTTCTGGCTCTCTCTCAGCCTGCATATTTAATAGGATATACAATAAAATTGCATGCACGCAAGAAAAAATAGAAGTTTCTAGCAAATGAATACCATGGTATGCTATTATGATATCAAATACCCCACATAATTGATCAATGTATAGTTAGATTATGAATGAAGTCTTCGTGTTTCAACATTATTACAATAGAGATGGCATTCCTTTTTTTTTTCCCTTCCAAATCCTGACGACTTCTAGCTTGATACCAGTCAATTTTAAAAACTTCAGGTAATAGTTCACTCCATGTATCAAATGAAGTGGTAATAAGATGCGGTGTAATTCAATGTCAAAGCAGTGAGATTCACTATACCTGCCCAGCTTCAATGAGAGACAACATAGCCCATGCTGTATTTACCACATGAGCTCTGTTCCCTTCAATATTTGAATATGTCTGTACAAAAGAAAATATTGAAACAAGAGCTATGTGCAATAAAAATCTTGAATTGAACAAAATAATATGATTATAACATAAAAACGTGAGAAGCATTAATGATAACAAATGACGTGCATCAGGGGTGGGAGAAAAGGAAACAAATACTTGACAGTAAAAACATCTAACCTTGTTTTGACATGAAAGATAACTCTCTCCCCAACCACCAGAAGAACACTGTTTGGACAGCAGAAAATCACAGGCTTTACGAATGCTAGAGCTATTATTGAAGTTTTTTCCAGCAGCCACCAGCCCTTTTATGCCAAACCATATGCCATAGGTGAAGCAAACACCCCATGAGCCATACCTATTGAGCAATTATAGATATTAAAGGACTACTTATTTCTTCAGTTGAATTTAATGAAACTATGTATCCTAGGCATTTGAAGAAATTGTTGAATGGGCTATCTTTACAAGTGATTGATAGAAAATAAGAAAGCAGTGATGCACATTAATGACTCCATAATCAAGTAGTCCTCCAAAGACAGGTTTTTAATGGAAGAGGACAAACCATGAGCCATCCTTCTCCTGGATACTTTCAATGAACATAGTCGCCTTTCTGATACAACTTTCTATTTCTTCTGACCGGTGTCCAGGATATAATTTCTTAAACGATGTCAAAGCTTGAATTGCAGCTGAAGTACATTCAACATATCTATAGAAATTCCATAGTTAGCATTTAAATGAAGTCGTGAAATGGACAAAATAAAATCGCAGCCAATTTAACTCAACTTCCTGATATCTTACGGGTAATCAATAACAATGTCACCAAAAGTTTCAGCTGGGTTGATCAACTGACAATGGCAATGTGAAAAAAAAAAAGAGAAGCTATTAGATATATAATCCAATTTCCATGATAGATTAGAGTTAAGAAGTTCATTTCTAGTTCAAAGAAAAAAAAATGGTCGCGTTGTGATTCACTGTATAGCATGCACTGTGCAACAGATGATTTCTTCCAGCGAATCTACAAACTGATGACTCAAATACTGACCATGCTCACTTGTAATCATTGACATCAAACATAAATTCAGAGAGCTTTATGCCAGAGGTGAAACACCAAAAATTTCTGTTAGGATTTAGTTTAGCAAGGGCTCACATTATGCGCCCAGATGATCGTGGTTTTCTATAGTCCGAAGCTTCATTATCGGCCACAAATGATAGAGAAAACATAGGAAGCAAATTCAAATGAACCAATTTATGGGCGGGAGATTTTCTCTTTGGATAACAAAGGCATCAAAACAACCTCTACCTGCATAAGAAGCTTGAAAACACGGCCTAGTGATCATGGTATGTGTATTAAAACATTTAGTATGACATGAGGGTAGAGATTATAAAAGAACATACTTTGTACTAATCCCATGCCAAAATTATCTTCATTAAATACAGAGTTGTGAAATAGCAATAAATGCAATTGTCAAGGTGACTACCTCTAACCAGCTGTAAGATCTCGTGAGCTCATATGTTGCAAAACCACCATCCCCATTCTACAGAAAGCGGGAAAAGAGCATTCAGTTGCATAAAAAAAAAGCTGTCCCTTGAATAGAGTGCTGTTAAGAGCAATCTCTGAAAAAAATAAATTCCAAATGACTGTCACTTTGTTTCATAACAGTAGATGTTTCCCTAATCCCTACTCCTGCAAAGTGCCCAACAGTATGTCATAGCATTTGCATATCCAAGAACCACTTTCTTCTGCATAGTATCAAAATTCAAGTAAAAAGAAAAAAGAAATTCCAGAACAATTTATGACAGTATGCCATCACCCTAAAAAAAAAATAACAAATGCTAATCAATCAGGAGACTTTTTAAGTCCTCAAATCAGCAAAAGTTCATTAAAGGAGATGCATCTCCTTCAATAATTTTCCCAGTCCCTTCTTGAAGAATACTAGTAATAATCATGTAACATTGAGAAAAATCATATTTTGAATACATTCTATGTTAATAATAAAAAAAGGACTGGACAAAAAAAACAGAGAAAATAATGGTTAAAAGTCTTGGGCAAGAAAACTTGCGGTTGCTGGTTTGAGTCTCAAGGGCAATCATTTCTAATAAATATCCTAAAAGATAGGGCTCTCTCCAAATTCTTCCTTCCAGAACTCCAATATGGTGGGACCATATCAATGTGATGGCCCTTGGTATAGTTGTCATATTGGAATTTTATATCTTTTGGCATGTTTAAACACGCAGAGCATATTTGTTACAAAGTATGAATAACTCTGTTGTCCCATTAATGCAGACTTCAAGATACATCCACTCCCAAGATTATAAAGTCATCAATTACCTGTAATGAGAGGAGGACATTTACTGCATCATAAAATCGGTTTGCAACTAACGGTTCCCCAACAATCTCAGATGGAATTTTTGATAATAAGAGAGCAGCCTGTGAAAGATTGGATATATTACAAAAATAAAACAAGCATAATGAGCACTTTTACTTTGATCAAGCCATTACTTTTAGTCCCTCTGCTGTGCAATCTGAGATGGGCCATCCATGATCTGCAGTTGAGAAAGGCCATGCACCTTTGGAAATATGGCGATACCAGAAATGAAGATCTCCAGGGCAATCTTCCAAAATCTTCAAAGCAATGAAAATGGATTAACAAGGATGGAGTTAGATTAGTTAAGAGACAACATAATAAAAGCTCTCCCAAAAGAAACAACAATAAATTAAGAAAAAATCACACCTGTGAATTTTTAACGAATGCATGTGCTTTTTTTAAAGTTGGACTGTATTCCTCAACAAGATTAGTTGAAATAATTGCTTGAACGGCAAAAGCAGTGTCCCACAATTGACTTCCATTGTAACCCTGGAACAAAATTGTCATGTCTACTGTAGCTGGTAATTTCAGCCTCATAACACTATAACAAAACATAAGAACCCAAAGCTATTGCCCATGGAACCTCACGAGTTTTCGATGACATAGCACCCACACATTGCAAGGACAGCAAACAAAATGAGTTAAAAAGTGATGCAAGATATTTTGGTCAAACATGCATCCTTTCGGTAACAAACATAAAATTTGATCCGATGGTTGAATTGGGATGAAATTTTGCTGGAAGGTTCCGGAGGCCATGTTTCCTATAGCATATTAAACCCGGCCGTCCCAACCACTAGCCCAAGCCAGATTGCAAAAAAAGGTCAACATGAAGTTGACCCAAAACGACGCCACTTTAACTTTTTTAAAAGAAAAAAAATTGAAATGTCGTTTTGATTGACCCGGGTCAACCCACCCAACTCGTAACCCTAGCCTAGGTCGAGTCATGTGCTAAGCCGAGTGTAATAACTTTTTTTTATAGGGTCAGATTTTTATAGTCATCTAAGGTCATTAAAACTCCCAAATTTGGCCTAGAAGTTACCATTTGGAATTTGCTATATTTTCCCAATTGATTTAGGATTCTTTTTCCTATTTAGTTTAGAAATCTTTTATTATTTTTCCAGCATTGTTTAAAACATTTTTCCTAGTATATAAGCAGCCTAAAAGAGCTTTAATATTCAATTTTGATAAGAGAAAATATTAAGTAACAAAAATTCGAATTAGGGTTTTCGTGGTTGAGATTCTTTTCGGCAAAATTTTATATTTTTGTGCTTGTTGTCATTCTTGTGTTATTTCTGTTAGCATTAATTGATATCAAAGCCCAATGATTTGGTTAGTGCTATGCGCCAGAATAACCATAACTTTAAATGGGTTTTAAAAGTTGGTCATGGATCTGTGATCACTCTCTTTGTGATTTCTTAGGTTCCTCGCCTTCACTAACTAATGGGTAAATTATGCAATTTTTTTTGCATTTCTTCTATCACCAGTTCCTAAACATCTTTTTCTTGATAGGAAACCTCCTCAACTCCTACACAAGAACGTCCTGCTCTGCATCCTCTTTCAGAGGCAAGGGCGGATAAGGCAGTCTCTTGATTTGAATGAATATCATGAAGAAATAAGATTTCATAAAAAATGCTCTTCGATTTTGTGTAGGCAGAGGAGTTTATCAATTGGTTGAATGATTTAAAAAATGGAGGGCTTTTGGTGATTCCATTTATGTCGAGATAAATGTAAATAGGTACTCTCCCTCAATTTATAATAGTTATTTTAATAATGATTATAATGATAATAATAGCATAGACAATTATAGTAATGGAAGCGATAATGTCATTGATGATATCCTTGTTAATAAGTTAGAAATTAAGTGCAAAGAGAACATGGAATGTACTCAACAAATTTTTTTTATTGATTTTGGGTATGTTAATCCCTTTGATTACATATTTACTATTATCACAATGATAGATTTGTTCAAAGATTATATTGATACAATACTTATTGATGAAAGACTGAAGTTGATATCTAGAATTGTTGTACACCTTGAGCGAAGAAAGAATAGGAGTTGAAGAGCCTTAATTGGACATGCACAAGATCAAGGCAGAAATAATTTGAACTTGAGGATAAATCTTTCCAACACGAGAAGACTAATACAGGAGATGTTGGTCAAACACGCAGCCTTATGGTAACGGGCTTAAATCCCGATCCAATTGTTGGATCAATATGAAATTTTGCTAGGAGATTCTAGGGGCCATGTTCCCTATTAAGTTTGGTTTTGGTAGCCATTTGAGGTTGTTAAGACCTGCCAATTTAGCCTAGAAGTTACTATTCAAGATTTGTTATATTTTCCTACTTAATTTATGATTCTTTTCTTTTTTAACTAAGAAAGCAGCCCAGGAGAGCTGTAATATTCAGTTTTGATTAGAGAAAATATTGAGTAATAAAAATTTGAATTAGGTTTCTTGTCGTTGAGACTGTTTTAGGCAGAATTTTGTCTTTCTTTGTGCTTGTTGTCTTTCTTGTGTTGTTTATGTCCGTGTCAAAAAGCCAACTCATTATATTGCAAATTTTTGCAAACTACAACTTGTGTGGGTGACTTTTCCCCATTTTGAACTCCCGCCCACAGGTTGCAAAAGCACCAACTAGAAAAAACGAACTTGAGACAAAGAATGTGGAAATTAGGATTACAACCTGCATTTTCATTCCATCTTCAGCAAGCCAGAGGTAATCTTGTATTCTAGGAATATGCAACTTGAAAGCTTCTGAGTTAGGGTCTTCCACCCAACAACAAAGCATATTTAACACCTGTATACCAAAAAACAAACAGGTTAGAAAAACAAAGAAAGACACCCACTGTCCCCTACTGATGGCATTGCCCTATGCGCATGGAGCTACTGCTAAATACTAGCAAAAAAAGCCATATACATAGGGAGATGATTTCAAGAAAATGAAAGGAACCAAAGAAAAGTGAATAAAATCATCTCAAAGAGACATCTAAACAAGCACTAAATGGATCAAATTTGTTGTGGATCTTGAAAAGGATAGAACATATTAACTTTAAATGATCATTTTCCCTTCACAGTTTCAAATTAAGCATCAACTTTTGCAAACATTAACAGAATTGAAACGTATACCGTATTTACAGGTCCCTCTAAAATTTCAAATTAAGTATCAACTTTTGAAAGCATTAACAGAATTGAAATGTATACCTTATTTACAGGTCCTATGCAAAGATAACGAGTATTTTCATCTTCATAGTGTATGTGCTCAATTGCAGTACAAAGTGCCTTTTCTCTCAACTTCTTTCCAGGCCAATGCATTAGAACAGGTTCGGCAGCCTTGTCAAGCAATGCCCAAAGTACATCTTGCACCAGAGGGTGAGGGTAATATAAGTCCTCCTGCAAAAGATAACTATTTTAAGCAACACAAGGTGAAATTCCACCCAAAAAAAATCCAGGAGAAATAAGGAGCATAGCAGCTCTTATATTAATCATTACAAGTCTTGGAGCTGCACCATAGTAGAACTAAAAGTTGGTATTGATAATGTCATCATCTACCAAAATTAATCCCTTTTTGTTGCATTTTTTCCAGGATAAAGCATCATGGGATTTAGCATGTCATGGATGGAAGTCATTTGCATATAATATTTGTATACTAGTAATATTTTTCATCTCATTTGACTAATAAATCACAGTATCCTGTACCACACATCTTATGCATATTTAAGACAGACTTTACCATATGTCAAACAGAAACACCAAATAAGATGTTTGCTCATCTCAGAGGCATGTCCTAAAGATTCACTAAAAATCTTCAGATAATGTTAATGGTGTAAGAAATGAAAATGTAAATTAAGTACTTTAAAACTTTAAGAAACCAATTTTACCAACCTTTGCACATAGGGTGCGCGCTTGATTCCATTCTATTTCATGATATGGGACAGTGAACAGCTCCTTTCGCAAAGATAAAATTGTTGGTGTGATTGGGCCAACAAACCGCTTCCCATATAAGTAGGACATAGGCAGATAGACCATCCGGCAGTGACACCACATCCTTCCTGCAGAGGGGAAATACTAATGTTTCAATTTCCAGTCATATGAACATGCATAAAAGCACACTTCCATGATACTCAGATCTATATATTGTGAAATACGTAGAAAACCAATACAAAAAGGACATGTAAACTGGCAAGAACCTGGATGAACTGGGAGCAAATAAGGAAGAAGCCACATCTCAGGGGGCATTGGATTATTTCCAGACCACTCAAACACTCCAAGTACCTATTGCCATCAATCAATACTTAAAACATCAAACAAAAACCCCTAAACAAAACTAAAACTCAAAACCAACTAGAAACAGGGTTTTATTACTGAACTGAAAGCCACATTTTCCCCCATGATGTTATCATAGTCGCACCACCATGATTCAAAATCCAATCACGTGCTTTCTCCATCGCACCTTCTCCATCATTCGGCCCTTCTCCAAGCAACCTTAAAGTAACATAATTCAACACCGTACCAAACATCGTACTCGGTCCCTCAATATGCAAACCCCATCCCCCATCTCTGTTCTGCAAATTCCACATATCTCCACATTCAAAATTTTGAAAAATCTTACTAAATTCTAATAAAGCTAATTTGTTTTAAAAAAAAACAATCACATGCCTGATGATTGTAAAGGTACCGAATTATCTCCTTTTTATGTTCATCTGATAACACTGCATGTAGTGCTCCAGTAATTGACAAAGTAATCACCTAATAATCCATCAATTAACAAACAAAAATAAAACTAATTAAAAAATAAATAACTCAAAACTCTTTAAGAAAAGTTAAACTAAATTAAACTATGGATTACCAATCCTGGCATAAGAAACATAGGACCACCATAATCACCAGGCCAGTGTCCATCATGAGCTTGAATACTCGAATAATAATCCAAACCTCTCTTCAACGTTGTAGTAACCGCCTCCTCCGTAACTTTCTCACTCTCCTTCAATTTCACCTGCGGCAACACTTCCGACACCGGATTCTCCTTCTCAAACTTCACAACAACAATATCACCACGATGCCACTCGTTATAATAATAATAATAATAATTTATTGTTTATTTAAATTTAATTTACCTGCATGCGCATGATTAGATCTGCACTATGCTTGGATTGAAACCGATTTTTAGTAAAGTTCTGACGCGCATTTTCGATCTCTGAGATCTCTTCGGGAGATAGAGTTAGTTTCGGATCGAATTCCCAAATCTGTCTTCCAATATGATCATTATTTGTTCTTAGCCATGGATTTCCTCCTGCTGCTATCTTTAGCCTCCACATTTTCAATATCTATCAAAGGCGCAAACAATTATTAGCGTTTGATTTCTACTTCCAGAAATCAGAAGCGGAAGAGAAAATGCGATACGATTGTATAATAAGCTAAGCAAGTGAGACACGGAAGTAAGAGTACTGGAGATTCTGTTTGATTCTCGGGAAAAAGTTAATAAGAAAATGAGAGAAAAAGTTCGTACCTTTTTTGTGTGCTGGAAGGACGCCAGAGGAGAGAGCAGACGGGTGTTTGCATGTTGAGCATTCAGATTCTAGAAGGAGTGAGAAAATGATATCCATATAGGCCCCTTAGTTATTGATTATATTTCAATTTGGTCCCTCGTGCTCTTAATTGCTCCATGGGTAATAGTTTTTCCTTTATTTAATTTAGTATTTATTGTGATTTTTAATCACTAACATGTTAGTTTTTTTCCCTGCAAAACCGAAAAAAAGAGAAGAAAACTTCATTATCAAAGAAATAATATGACAATACATCAATGCAATTATGAAAACTCGAGCCCAGCTAGTAAAGGTGTGCTTGGCCCTGATGCGCCCTAAGCTTTTTTTTAGCTTAATAACATGGCTTGATTTTACAATCCAACCAGTGTCTCAAGCTTAATCATTTTTTTTTCTCTTTAACATGTATAAAATATATATTCCCTTTTAATACAAATATAAGATATATTTATTTCTCGTTAATATTATAAGTTAAAATAACTCTCTGATCATTTGCTAAGAAAAAAAAAAACAAAGTTCATGAACTAAAAAATACCAATTAAACTATCTGGGTATGGGGATTCGAGATTTTACATTTAAAAACACATCTATGTTCAACATAAAAATAACTTTGTTCTCATAATTTAATGTTCTCAAACATATTTATTATTCTTTTTTTATAAGATTGCTAACTATACTATTCCAGAGTCTTTAAATACCGTAAAAGAGAACTTTTTTTAAGTATTAAGAGCCACTTATCAAAAGATATTTTTCCATTACTTTGAAGAAGAGAGTTATTTTAATGAACATTTGATTAACTCATAATCCAATCATCAAACTTTTTTATTTTTGAGCATATTGAATTTTAAAACATCATCAATTGACATCATTTGTGGGAACTTAGATAAAAAAAACAATCAACTGTTCCTCTAGAATTGGGTTTTTGACATCTCTAATCATTATTAATGATAGGCAATCAAGAAGCTCCTAGGATGAGGCATCCAACTAATTCAATTAGGGAATTAATTGAAGGGAATAATTGATATTTAAGGCCAATTTGACTAGAATTGAAAAAATTAAAAAATCAAGGATTAAAATGAAAAGAAGTTAAATTTTTAGAACCCAATTAACTCGATTAAGAGCTTAATTTTAAAAAAAATTCGGGATCAATTTGATCAAAATTGCACGGAATGGAAATCTAAGGATCAAAGTGTAAAAGACACTAATATTGAAGGATGATTTTAAATGTCACCATGAGCTTAATTAATAGAAATCTTAAGAAATTAATTCAAAATTGACCAAATATAAAGGAATTAAGAGATTGAGAACTAAATAGAAAATAAAAGAAAAAGAAATGAATAGTAATAC
>Ga0307517_10012665_pt1 | contig 11545 bp, 10 predicted proteins | sample 23_EM_MG_FD_194515 | JGI IMG/M metagenome (GOLD analysis project Ga0307517, IMG submission 194515) | Populus trichocarpa ectomycorrhiza microbial communities from riparian zone in the Pacific Northwest, United States - 23_EM | ecosystem: Host-associated > Plants > Roots > Unclassified | place... | reverse complement strand
CAACCATTTATCCTTTCCTGAGGTTGTCTTGTGAACCGACAATCCTGTACTGCAGACTGTGCTCGTGTTCTCACCATCCCCAGCCTTTTTTTTTATTCATGCACGATCCCTGTAACATACCATGTACCTCAATCATATTTTTTTTTTGAGGTAATGATAATTTTACAGAGGAAAATCCATCTGAATGGATTCTCTTAATCAATCTAGAACATTTGATCAGTGGACGTCCACACTTACCAGATAGATGCCCTTGGTGAATCAAGATCTCTCTTTCCTTTTTCTTCATCAATAGTCTTAGGCTATAACGTTGTAGGGTTTTTATTTAGAATTTTGCTTCTCTCTCTCTCTCTCTCTCTCTCCCTCTCTCTATTGTTGGGTTGATTCCACACTAAAATGGTTAACCACTTTGTCATTATACAGTTGTCTCTTATCTCGTTCTTTCTCCTGCCTCCTTCATGTGGGACTTAATCCAACAATAATTACCCTCATTTTCAAGCAGTTATGTGGGAATCTTGTGGTCTGATTTGTAGCTATGAGTCCCCTGTTTTTATGTAGGGTGAACTTCAATACTTCATTGGTGTTCAACTGGATGGAAGTGATCATGTGGAACCACTGCAAAACCGCCTGTCAGATGCAACAGAACTACAAAGTGCTAAGTTGGTATGTGGTTCCTTCTGTCGCTTTTCCTTTGTCGGTAGACATCATGGTTCATACTTCATAGTGTCCACTCATTTTAGATAAGCTAAAAAATTGAACTAGCTTGCTGAAATCAGGATTTGTAATTAGTGATTTGGATAAATTGACTGGACACAGAAATAAGAGTCCCCATATTATACTATTTGTTGAGATGTAATTAGGACACCCAGAATAGCGTTAAACTGTGCCTTTGGATTACTTCTAGATATTCACTAGTTTCCTCTATGTTCTCTTCACAGTTAAGACTATGCTGTTTCACTTGTCTCCTCTTGTATACGCTAATGACAATTGAAACCACCCTCCTCGCACCCTTTATCATTTTATAAACAACTAATGTTTTGGTTTGCCATTTTATACTCTATCTAGCCTCAGCGACAAGAAAATCATAAGGAGTTAGAAACTAACCAAATTATTGTATATTTGTTGCATAAAACTATGAATTTGAAGAACTGTTGCGTGAAAATGTGAAATTGGGTTAGCTCTCAAACATGTTAGAAAAAATATTTTATAGTGGATCTAATGCTCGTTGAAATCTGCCATGTCCATTAACACCCACAAGCTTTTAATTCTTTTACATGTGCTTCTTTATCAGGTTAAAGCTACTGCAGAAAATGTGGATGAAGCTGTTCGAGAACTTCCTGATGCCAACTTGGTAAGGTACTCTTTCCTCTTCAGGTTAGGACTGATAACTAGCTGATGTCATTTACCTTCGTCCAAATGATTATCTGCCTCTTTCTTTGAGCTTTCTGTGTTTTAAATTCTCAATAGCACATGGATGAATTGCGAGGATGATGATATGCAGTGTAACAAATTGCTTGGTCACTGAAATTGATGACTGATAATCTCTAAATTTTTGAAACAAATAAAACGAAATGGACTATGTTCACTGCTTCAGAATATTATGAAATCCATAATTTAATGTGTTGGGAATCACTTGAATAAAAAACTACAGAAATCTTAATTTATGCTCAAATTACAGAAATTCCTTAAGTTCATGGGTTTATAAATGAACATCTTAATATGTATAATTTTAGAGTCTTAGTACACAAATTGGGCTGATTTAGATACTACATTTTGCAATGCTATTAGAAAGTCAGCTCATTTAAATGGTGTGTGATGCATAGGCTGGCATAGTTTTTCAACAGTTAATTTATTCTCTGACTTCCATTTTCATGCTACCTAAACTTTTTATGTCTTCTCTGAAAAGTCATTTACTTTTTGAGAAATTGTAGTTATGCCATTGTTCATGCCATAATGTCCTATAATATTTTCCAGAGACCTGAAGATTTGTGGGCAATTCATTCTCAACCTGTCTTTCCACGGCCTCACAAAAAGAATAGTCGTTCTTGGACTGCAATTCAGAAGGTGCTGATTAATCAAGTTAACCTACCATTTTCATACTGCGATGATATTCAATTCTATATATTGCACAGTGTGCATCAATTTGTTTGGGTTAAACCTACACCTAAAGTGAAACTCTGTAATTCATGCAGTGACATCACGATCAGTTTTGTGTTAATGCCTGATATTACAAATACTGCTTTTTTTTCATGTTAATTAATGTCTGCTTTCTTTTTGGAAAAATGAAATGGGGAAGTGATAAGTTGCAGGATTCAGGTGCAATAAATGCTAAAGAAAGATTGTGTGCTGGTAGCGTGGTACTATCTGATGTCTAGGACCAAGCAGTAGAGATACTTATCACGTGCTTTAGTTCATTTAATTATGAACTTGATTTCATTTACTTAAGTGGAGGAATGAATTAATAAATTACTCTAAGTGGACTTTACTACAAAGCAGCAGAAGTAGTAATAATGATAAGGATTCCAGCTTCTAGATGTAAAATAATCCATGCTAGCCAACTTGCTTAGGCTCTATTTTCTTTTTGGAGTCAGATAGAGAATAGTTATGCTCATAAATCATGAAAGACATCTATAAGTCTTCCTTTTGATTCTCTATTATTTAGATGGATTATATTGATTGCTTTGTTGGCATTCATTATTCATTGTGTGATGAATGCATGTTGAATTGAACTGATTTTGCACTTCATATTTGGTTTGTAAGAGATTCATATATTTCTTTACTGCTCTGAAATCAGAAGCAGTTTATTTATTGCTTGTCTCTTTATTGACTTTTCTTGTTTTTCATATTAAAACCCATCCATTTGGTATCAGATCACTTCCCGTGGAGAAAAGATTGGTCTACATCATTTCAAGCCCATAAAACCCTTGGGCTGTGGTGATACTGGCAGGTATTGACTTCTCTTTTTTAGGTTTTAGGTTGAAATAGGTGCATTGTGCATGGATCTGTGTCGTGATGTATGACTTTCATTCTATTTCCAACTTCAATTGTTTTTATTTTTCCCCTTTTCTGTTATTATTCGCATAGGTAATGTTGGTTTTGCTTGGAATCATGATGGTACCTTGGAAAGCTGTATTTGTTTTGATTAATGTTGGTATTGCTTGGAATCGTGATTGTACCTTGGAAAGCTGCAATTGGTTTGATTAATTTTCTAGTCTCTGCTGTAAAAATTCAAGCGAGGAAGGATTGTCAAAACTAATGAATGAGGCAACTCGTAGTTCGTAAACTTGATAGCTGTTATTAATTTAGGTCGATAGGTTGTCATGAGAGGTTCTTTTTTCATTTATAATTTTAGTTATTTTTTATTTCCATCAAATTTTAGTGTGTATATGTAGACTGGCAATAAGTAGTGGAAGAAAGTATCATGACAGTTTTTTTCTTTATTTTTTACCACACCAATGACAGTTCTGTGCCTTTTCTTGTGCTGGCTTTCTGTTGATTGTTTTGGCTTGAACTGTGACTGGCTCATTGCTGTTCACATGTCCATAGAGATTTCCTATGTTTGCGTTAAACCATTTTTATGTATTTCAGTGTGCATTTAGTGGAACTGGAAGGTGCAGGGGAGCTGTATGCTATGAAGGCAATGGAAAAATCTATAATGCTGAACCGTAACAAGGTGTGAAGAACCAGAAGTTATTTCTGAGATACCTAGCAACTTTTATCTTTTTATTTAATATCTTATGTGATAGCACATGACTTGTGTTGTTGATATATGATTCCTGAAACTGGCTTAAGCTTTTCTTTTATATCTTTTTGCTGTTGTTTCTGAAATGTTCCATATTTAAACATTTTCACTGTATGAAAAGTACTTTGAGAACATACAATTTTCTTGTCCAATCACCTTTGTGTCCTAAGTGCAAGGCTCTCTATATCATTTGTTGTACAATATTGATGCCCCTTCAGTTGTGGTTTTGTTCCATGTTCAAGTGATAGAAAATTTTTCGTTGTTTATAAGATATACAAAAGGGAATTCTTTATGCGGGGAACATATAAATTTATTAATGTGAAAATATATGCATACACTTGGAGAGTGGTCAAAGCTGAACAATCACATATACTTTTGGCTAAGAATGAAAACTACATGATGCTCTTGACACTTATTTTCTTATCCTTTGAAGGTTGAAAATTTTGAGCCACGAAGATGGCACTATCTAATAAAAATTTCAAATATTAACTTGGATACACAGAAAGCAAGCAAGCCTACGTGCACACTTCAAAACCTACCATGATTTAATTACCACAATATCCCAGAATGTTATGGAAACTGCAACATCATAGATCTTCTCTGCCAAAAACAACTCATGTTTGATAACATAAAGGTATATTCTCATCACTTATTATGATTACTTTACAGGTTCATCGAGCATGCATTGAGAGGGAAATCATTTCGCAATTGGATCATCCTTTTCTTCCAACACTGTATTCTTCTTTTCAGGTATTCTCATTTGAGATACTCTTTACTTTTTTTCCCTACATTCAGAAATTTTAACATGCAAGTTTCCAAATTCCTATTTTCGTATTTATGAATTGTTTTGTAATTGATGAATAGATGCTTAAGTTGTCTACTACTGCAAATTGTGCTACTAGTTAACTATCTCTGTTGCCTAAATGGTAGAAGATTATTGTTTGGCTGAAATGCCGGAAGTTTCAAGGGCACTTTAATTTTGGTTGCTTTCCCCCCATCATTTCATTCAACATGTTTGCTCACTTCCTAGTAAAAGAAAAACATCTTACCACTGGGAAATACTTGGGGCCATCATCCATTGAGGTGTCATATTTGATGAAATTTTATACTTTCTTCCTGCTTCTGGTTCTGCAGTTACTCATAGAGCCAACAAAGGGTTTGGAGAAAACAACAATAGGTTGACTTAGTGGTCCTTAATTTAGTTAAATTATAGTCCACGTTGTTGGTGGTTGTAAAGTTTGGTAAGTGTTACATAGAAAATGGCCATACTTTCACAACACCTGCTCCCCCAGGCAGTGTTTTAACAACCCTTAATGTTTAAGGTTCCATTACATTGCAACTAGTGTAGATTTTCCCACCCGTAATGGCCAAAACAGAGGTTATGTCATGGTAATGGATGTTGAATAAAATCCTTTGTGGTCTTTTTTTCTTAAGGGTAAATTGGATAACACCTTTAAGTTATTGTAAAATTACACAAACCACCCAAAAGTATAAAAATATGATTGAAACCCCCTCTATATTTAAGCAAATATTACAAAACCCCTTACTAATTTTAAAATCACCCATTAGTATGGGTAATCTGGGTACAAAAAGGGTTTCCATTATATCTTTTAAACTTTTGGGTTATTTATCTAGTTTGGGCACAAAAGGGGTCATTGTAATTTACCCTTCTTTTAATTAATGTGGAACACACAGGTCTACAATTTTTCACCCTTGCAAGTATTGTGTTTGTGTAAATTAATTTTTATTTTGTTTTTAATGATTCACACCTATGAAGCTTGAAACTGCACCATCACCATGCCCACAATTTAGAACCATGGAATGACTCCAACAAATAGCTTAAAAATTTTGGTTGCACGCTCTCACATGTAAATACCTAAATGTGCAGTGTGCACACGTCAATTAGTGCATTTTTGGAGAAGTTTGTATGAAAAAAATTGCTTCAATGCATACTCTAAATTCGTATTAAAATGAATTTGTGTGGTTTCTTTTGTGTTTCTTCTTCATTTATATGGATCATCACATAATCCTAGTTAAACCGCTACCGCCCTTGCTGAAAGTTTCAATATTTGTTGCTTAAATTTACTGAGTTATTGTGTACTGTGAAATACACTGATTTGTCTTTATTTTGTCAGACTTCTACACACGTTTGTCTGATAACAGACTTTTTCCCTGGTGGAGAGTTATTTGGATTGCTTGACAAGCAACCCATGAAATTATTCAATGAGGAATCTGCAAGGTACTCCTGGTTCTCCATTTAATGTCTTAAAATGCCAATGCCATTTCTACTTTTACCATTTCCAATTGTAGGATTCACAATTTTGAAACCAAAACTGTTTCTTGTGGTAGAATTTCTTTGCACTAAATGTAAGTTATAATAAGAATTTGGATGTGGTTAATGAACCTAAAGGTGCAGGATTTTCTTTTGCTTTACCCACAAGCTGATTTTTAGCCCTAGATTTTCCTTATTATTGAGCTCTCTTACCAAACAAATACTCGTGTCATAGAATTTTGAAACAACCATCCCCCAAACCATATTGACCTGGCCAGTATCAGCTGCTGCCTTCTGCATCACAACCTCTTATATGAACAAGCTTCTAGTTAATTGTCAACTGTTATTACTCTCCAGGTTCTATGCTGCGGAGGTTGTGATTGGCTTGGAATATCTTCATTGTTTAGGTACTTTGTGAACAGATCTGTGCTTTGGTTTAAGTTTATTATCTTTTAGTTGTTTCTTCAAGTCATAAATCGAAAGAACACCATGAAGATGAATGTATGCAAGTGCTGTTCAGAATTCCAAGAATATTGTTAGATGTCTTAGGAGCATGCTATCATCCTAAATCCTGTTTGATTGGAGCTCAGTGAAAAAATGATAAGAACTCATTTAAATTTTTTGTTTCTTCAAGTTGTCATGATTTAAGCATGCCAAACTACAAAGGAATGAATGCAGGTGTATTCATACCTGATGCTTCTGAACATTTTGTATAAATGCTTTGATGTGATACAAATCTTTGTTTGTCTTTACCTTTCCCATTTCTCCCAAAATAAACTTGAAATGATGTTTAATGTTGTATTATGTGCTAATGGGTGCAAGTGCCTTGGATGGGATTTCACAATCAAATATGCCATTGAGTTCATAAGGATGGTTAAACCAAGAAATACATTATCTGCATTTACAGACAATATATGTGGTTTCTATCTAAGTTTATTTAAATAGATAATTTGAATGGCCTTATGTCATGCTTCTATGCCAATATAGTGTTTATTTTGGGAAACCATCTTAGTAGATACCCTAAATTTCAAGGTTGGTCTATCAACCAGAAAAGCTTAATTATCTCGTAGATACAACAGAGTAAGGTTCTCTGATGATAATTATATATATTTTGCATCGATTGTATGGAATATTTTTTTCTGGTTTTTTTTTAACTTTGTTTTTTTTATGACATTATACAGGAATAGTTTATCGGGACCTGAAGCCTGAAAATATTCTACTTCAGAAGGATGGACATATTGTCTTGAGTGACTTTGATTTGTCATTCTTGACATCCTGCAAACCACAAGTATAACACTGTCTTCCTGTTCAAAAAAATCATATGTTTCGTATCTTACATATTTGTTTTCATTTTGGCTTCCTACCTATGGATCACTATTATTCATTACACCAACTACATCCTATCTTCTTTATAAATGTTTGAATAGTGGGAGGGCCATCTTCCCCTTCTTCATACTTTTTCCAATTTTTCTAATCTATGTTTTTGGAAGTTATTTAAGTCTTCATTTATTGTTACGTTAATCGAATATGTCTTTTCTGCTTTGTATTTGACACTCTTCTTCTTACACTTTTACTATTTCACAATACAATTCTGTAACTCAACACGATTCAATTCTTGCACCAAAAAAATCATGAAAATGTTTATGTTGTTTACTTTTTCAGATTTTTTTTTTCTCTTTAACCATGCATGCCATGATAATACTGGAATCAGAAGTTTACAGATTTTCTAAAACTGTATTTTGGGAATCAAGACTCATTTTACATGTTCAATTCAAATGTGCTATGCAGATTATAAAGCATGCACCACCTAATAAAAGAAGAAGATCAAGGAGTCAAGCACCACCAACATTTGTCGCAGAACCAATAACTCAATCAAATTCTTTTGTTGGAACTGAAGAATATATTGCTCCTGTATGGTGAATTTAACATTTTCTGAACTTTTATACAATTGTTTACTTGAAATAATCTATGTGTGTACTACCAAGGAAGTTATGTTCCACAAGATTCTAGAAAGACTGGAAGTTTTTCAGAGCAATTTTCCTGGATTGAGTCTGCTGTTGAGTTGTTTAATGTCCATTTATGGTGGGTTTAAAACAACCATTTGGAGGGGTCAAGTGTTTCTAATTGGCTGCCAAGCTTTTAGATTTTCCTAAAGAATTTTATGTTCATGTCTCTTTCCTAAAGAATTACAGTGTTAATAACAACATTCTTCAAAAAATACAGTATTTTTTGAAGAATGTTGTTATTAACACTGTAATTGCTATTTTTCTTTCTTCGGGAATTCAGATCTGCACTCAAATTTTTACCATATTCTAAGATTGAATGTTTTGCTTTAGCAAAGAAATATGCATGCATGTATTCATTTTTTTCTCAACACAACTTGAAACAAGCTTGCATGTGCTCGTTCATCTAGCGTCAATCAATCAAACATGTTTATTACATAACTAGGAATTATGTCTACCATTTCGTTGCATTTTTATTCATATAAGAGTTCTTATGAGTTTCTTGACTTCAGGAAATAATCACAGGCATGGGCCACAGCAGTGCGATTGACTGGTGGGCTCTTGGTAAGCATATCGTGCACACATGACACACAAATGTTATAAGTATCCCATTTTCTTCACTACTGGTTTAATTGGGTTCATTGGGCCACTGTTTCTTTCCTTATATATTATTTGCCATATTCTTGCAAATATAAGCCTCTGAAGCTGCCAGTTTTATGTAACATAACTTGTCCTTGATTGATGGCATCATAATGTTTTTTTCTTCACAGATTTCACATGTTCATATTATTCAAGGTTCTTTAAGTATACCTGACAGTTTGATGATGATGTCCTCTTTACTGTGATTGTAACTGTTTGCAATCATGCATACCTGATAGGCTAAATGGCATGCTACTAATTGCATTCCCTTTTAGATATAGTTCTTGTTATGAAGAAGCAAAGTTGTGAGTGCTGTCATCTTCTTGATGGGACCGCTCAATGACTGCTCAAGAGCTTTGGCCCCTACAGTCATTGTCATGCTGCATTGCAATTTCTATAACTAAGTCACGTATGATGTTACATTTTTGGTGGTTGAAACAAATAACTAGCAAGCTGCATGTTCTGTCACTGGATGATTATGCAGCGTGAGAAAATTTGCCTTGGTTTTTTGGCCTGCAGTAAAAGATATATTAATTGCATTCTGAAGATAAGTGCTGATTGTGCTTAATTTGCCTCTTTGAATATCATGCATTATTTGACTTGTCTCTTTTCTCATGATTTTTTTTTTGTTTATTTAATTTGGAATTCAGGTATTTTGTTGTATGAGATGCTATATGGTCGTACACCTTTCAGGGGAAAGAACAGGCAAAAGACATTTGCCAACATTTTGCACAAAGATCTCACCTTTCCAAGTAGCATCCCTGTAAGATCTTTAACTTGCAATAAGTTATCATAATTGTGTAAGATAGCACTTATTTTGCTATTTAGTTCTTGAGATTTTGTCGACTTTTTAATACTGCTCTTCTTAAATATTGCCAACGATGGTGCCACCAGGAACTTCTGTTTCCTAGGAAGCAGTAATCATCGGGAACTTTTACACTTGGATCTGAAATGTCTTTCTAAGAATGGAAAGAATTAGCTTTTTGCTCTTGGATTTTGTTTCTTCTTTTTTCAGTCCTAACCTAATTACTTTTTTCCACTTAATTGGTGCTTCTCATGTCCTATAAAAGAAGTCTATATTTGAGATTTTGGTTGTCCCACAATTTGAAAAGAAACAAGTACTCCTGTTCTAACACCCTATGATGATGGTTTCTTTTTTTTGGGTGACCTGTAATAACTTAATTTGTTGCATGTACTAGTTTACTTTCTTAAAACACAATAAGGGGAGGTCTTGGAACATTGAATCATTACTCTAAAAAGGAACGCTAGGTCAGGGATGATTGGAGTAAAACTTGAAATTAGATCTCCTTTATGACTAATATTGAAGCATAAATGCAGGTGGGTTTGTCCATGTCATTATTAATCTTAAAGCTTCTGGAATAATACTGACCTATCTTGATTTTCCAGGTTAGTCTTTCAGGCAGACAATTGATCAATGCGTTGTTGAACAGAGACCCTTCCATCCGATTAGGATCAAAAGCTGGTGCTAATGAAATCAAACAACATCCATTTTTCCGTGGAATTAATTGGCCTCTCATACGCTGCATGGTAGTGCTCCCATCTATGTTTGAGGAATAATTCTTTCCTGGTGTTCTCATGTCCAAACAGTGTTCGTTTTTGGTTCTTGGAAAATGCGATATTGATTAAGCATGGCTAAATTTCTTGAATGCTGTATGTGTGCAGAACCCACCACGCCTGGATGCGCCTCTGCAATTAATTGGAAAAGATCCAAAGGCCAAGGATGTTACGTGGGAAGATGATGGCGTGCTTGTACAGTCTATGGAATTGGATATTTTTTAAAGGTTGAAACAAACTATTGTTTTATCAATTCAGAGAAGCAGTAATTCTCTCTACTGCTAATTCATGGCCATCAAATGCATATATCTGTCCACACATTGAAATGCCTTTGTCCAGTTCATTCAGTTTCCAAAATTGCGTTCTTATGTATGTATGTATGCATGTGGACACACACACACACACGCTTTACTGGAACATTTATTCAACCCAGTTTCATCATGGCTGGTGACGTTTGTGCCTGCGTGCAGGTTTCCGTTGCCGGCTCCCGTTGGGGATTGCTTCTGCTCCGCTGCGCATTAATCAAAAACTCTCACAAAAATTGACTATTTAGTAGGAATTGATATGTTGTTTTTGATTTTATTTTCTTTGAATTTTTATGTCCCTAAAGTTCACTTGAACTGGGCTGCTTCCCTTACAACCCCCACCATCGAAATCAAGCCCAGATGATCAAATTAATGCAAATGAAAGTACAACGAAGTACGGCTAAGAGTTAATAATCTATGGAGGTCCTGCAAAGTGGGCAGGTAAAATGACCACGCTGCATCCATTTGTCAATGCAATCCGTATGGAAGACGTGCATACACCTTGAGAGCTGGCTCACCGCATCTTCTTTCTCCAATTCCACCAGGCAAATGGAACAGGACACATCCTTCTTCTGCACCTTCTCAAACCTGCAGGCCACTAGAAGCCGCCGCTGCTGAGATCTCCGACGGCTGCAACAGTACTCGATATTCTCTACTGGCTCAAGCCTGCTACTGCTACTAGTGAGTAGTACTATGATACTATATAGAGTCTGTTTAATTTGACGGAGCGGGATAAGAATGCACGTGTAAAATATAATCGTCGCCATGCATATACCTGAAGACTGGTGAGAACACATCAGTACTGAAAACATATCGTTGCCCCTGGCTAGATAACTCGACGGCTGCTCTTTTTTCTCCTCCTCTTGATTGATTGGCTTTGTGTATGTGTTGCTGATTATCAGAGTCTATATCTGCAGGGAAGAGATCCATTCAGTATATATAGGCAGAACAACCGGCTGCGAGAGAGAGAGAGAGAGAGAGAGAGAGAGAGAGAGAGAGAGTCAATGGTGAT
>Ga0307517_10012664_pt1 | contig 11546 bp, 5 predicted proteins | sample 23_EM_MG_FD_194515 | JGI IMG/M metagenome (GOLD analysis project Ga0307517, IMG submission 194515) | Populus trichocarpa ectomycorrhiza microbial communities from riparian zone in the Pacific Northwest, United States - 23_EM | ecosystem: Host-associated > Plants > Roots > Unclassified | place... | reverse complement strand
TCTCATCTATTGTGAAAATTTTAGTTGTTTTCTTGTAATCTTCAACAAATTAAAAGGTATGTATTTTCATTTAATATGCTTAATGATTTTATTTTTCTTATTTTTTCTTTGTTTTATTAATAATATATTTTTGTTGTTTTTTTTTATTTTTGTTGTGTTTTATGTAGATAAAGTCTTGAAATAAACACTATTAAGGTAAGCATTTTTCATTCCTAAAGTCTATAGTTTTTTTTTTTAATTTGTGTAATATATTTTATTGTTTGTATTTCCATAATAATTGAATATTTTGTTGAATTTTAATTTTACTCTATTATTGCATGATATGTGTTTAATTATTTCCATTAATTTTAATTGTTATTGATGAATTTCTATATATGTTAGTTGAATATATAAAATTAAAATTTATTTTTTCCTTTATTTTATTGTTAAATTTGTATAGATGTCAGGCTATATATAAGATTTTTCAATGAAGTCAATTGGTTTGTGGCTATTGCTAATATTTACATGTTTGAAAACATTGGATAGTCTCCAGTATAGGGGAGGTGTTGTCGAATTGTTTTTAATAATCAAATTTAATTATGTAATTATTCATATAAATTTGTGTAGATGCATAGAATGAAATCAACAGCACATCGTGAGTATATGGTTGCAGCTTGTTCTTCTAGCAGCGAAGATGACTTGTCTTTAGGTGCCGATCAAGAAGAGGCACCTGCGCCAACTCACGATGCCGCCTCTTCTAGCGCGGTTTCACAGCGCAAAGGCAGTGTGCCTTCATAGCGGGGTCAATTCACCCGCAAGTACCAGGCACATTGGAAGGACGACCTTTCAATGTAAGTTTTTTTTTAGTTTTAGTTTTTTTTTTTTACTTATAACATAATTTATGAACATCTAATTAATATTTCATTAATTTAATTTATTTTCAAGTTCACAAACATTAAAGTTGCCCTAGTAATAACATCGACATTTAAATCGTCGATGGAGATTCGATTATTTCAATGGAGTCAGGTTTCCAGACATCCTGATTGGAGACCTTATATTGATGCATGGTTTTGAAGATTTCAGTTTGGTGTTAACTTCTAATTTCCAACTTATTTTAAATAAATTATTCTTATAATTTTAAATAAATTATTATTTTTATTTTAAATAAATTATTTGTACACAACACAAATTCGAGTGGGATAGCGCGCATGATAATGTTGCGAGAAGGGCGTGGAAAAATCATGCGCCAACTAGGTAAATCGAAAACAATACGATATGTTTTTTAAAAATTGATGTTTTAAAATCTAATTTGTCACTATGGAAGTAGGTTACGTGATTTTTTGTATGAATCACAAAAAAAGCCAAAAAATACGCGAGAGATAATGGTCTATAAGGCTGGAATGACGTGGTGGTTTGGAGGGATTTCAAACCACTATACATCCTAGTTGATATATGGCCGCAATATATTCAGCATGTGACGTCTGAGCAATTCACACGACGCTCACAGTGCGGTGCCGACAACGGCTCAATTCCGTTTGCTACACATGTGAAGCGGATGGTAAGATTAATTTAAATGAAATATATCGTTAATTAATTTGTTGTTACTTATAAATATATTTAACTTGCAACATTTTTTTTTCTTACAAGCTACATCTCTTGGGCGTGAGCTGAGCCCAATGGAGCTGTTTGTAGAGACGCATGTGCGGAGTGAAGACCGTCAAAAGGGGGTGCAACAGTTCGTTGACAACCACGCTCAACACTTCGTGGTATGTTCGTTTAACCATTTTATTTTGTAAGTTATTATTTTCTTGAATTGAATATGATGATTTCTTCTTTAATTTTCAGGAGACCTATAATAGCTGGTTGAGGGAGAGATATGAGGACGATCCTTCGACCCATCCGGATTTATGGATGGAGGTAGGATCGTCTGGTGGACCCGATAAAAATCAAGTGTACGGGCTCTCCAAGACTACGGCCGAAAACTTGCGGGCGGCTCGTAGTGTCTCAACGGTTAGGAGTTCCCAATCCGTATTGAGTACCCAATCTAAGGAGTTTATGGCCGTACAGTAACACATGACTCATCTCACAGGAAAATACGAGTGACTCTCGACAGATTATGAAGAACTCTGCCAAATGGTTATGGACATTAGATCACATATGGGTGATACATGTGCGCCCATTTTTTGGTTGTTTGGTCCCGGGAACGACCAACCTCCTCCTCCTTTAGCTCCGTCATTGTTCTAGTTTAATTTTTTTTTTTAGAAACACATTAAATTTGTAATGAATATTTGGATGAATATTATTTACCTTTATTTTTATATTTTTAATGTTTCATACACTTTTATTTGCATAATTGGTTTTTTTACTATTAATTTATATAATTTTATATTATTTATTCTAAATAATTTTTATTTTTTTTAATTCACAACCGATAGATTTCCAGATGGACATAGTCCATCGGTATTTTACAGAGAGTTAAAAAATATTTACTGCATATGCCACTATTACCAACGTTTATACCGACAAACATATGTCCGTCGGTATTTTACTGAGAGTTGTAGAATATTTACTGCATATGCCACACTCACCAATGAAATTATTTCATCGGTGATTTATCGCTTGAAATACAGACAGAATTATTCTGTCGGTATATTTCCAGCGAGATTTGTTTTTTTTTTACTCTCATTTTCCGTCTGTAAAACCATCGGTTTTTATTTTTTTTACTGGCAGAATATGGAATTACCGACGAACGGTATGCCGACAAATGTATTCCATCAGGGATTTAGACAATAAAATTTTTAAATCTTACACAGACAGAATTGTTCCGTCGGTAAAACTGTTAAATGTTTTAGTGTTTAACTTTAATCTTGTCTTTCTAGCTTCTTGTTTGTGTTTCTATATGTGTTAGTTGATATCAGAGTCCAACGATCTTAAGTTATTGTTTATTGTGTGCTATATTCCCATGTTATTTTTTTGTTGTGTGCTGTTAAATAACCATGACCGGAAAAGATCCCAAAGTATAACATGTTCAGGTAAGAGGGGATTAAAGGTTCTCCCTCTAGAAAGAAACATTAAAGAACTAGTGATAGAAAACATATAAAGACAAATTGCATAATTGAAAAGAGGTATTCAAGAACTAGTGACAAAAGATATGTGAAGACAAATTATGCTTAGAAAACTTTTAGGATTCGGCTATATGTATGAAATCAAAACAATTTTTGTTTTTTTAAAGAGGAAATTAATTTAATTTTTTTAATACCAGATCTATATCTTGCAGTGTAAATATATAGCCTAATATTATGCAAAATTAGTAGAAAAACAAGCGAGAAAATCATAATTGTTTTTTAAAAGACTTATGAATTTTTTTGAATTTTTTCATATTTTAAATATTATATATTATTATTATTATTATTATATTCGGTTGGGCCGGACAACAGCCCAACTGGCCTGAGCTTTTTTTTACTGGGCTGGACCCGACCCCACCATATGGGTTAGATCCAGTCTAGTGACCATAAGGTAATTATCATGGCATTGCATATAGAATGCAGTGGCCTGGGGGCTGGTTTAAGAGGAGAAAAGGAAGGGAAAACTCGCCTTGTTGGAGGAGAAAAGTTGATGGTGGCGTTCCTGGTGGTGCAGGGAAGACCGATGAGTGGCTGGTGGAGGTGCTGGTGCCGAACACGTGACAAAAAAAGATGAAGAAAAGGTGGTGAGGAGAAGAAAAATGAAAACCAGGAAAATGACTGATTTTTTTTTCAGACTTTGACTTTTGATTTCTCCTCCTTTATGTCATGAAATCCACCTCTATTTATAGATGTTAGAAAAATGCATATTTTTTCTTTAATGGTGCCAAACCTTGGCCTTTGATTCAGCTCGAAAGGATCTCAATTGTTGGTTCAAAGTGATCATCATGAACTATCAAAGTTGTTATAAAAGGTTGGTCAGGTTAACTACTTTGGGGCGGTGCCATAACTGTTGTGGTGTCAATCCACCAAAAAGAACCACACTAAGGTGTCAGACCTTCATTTGCGTGCAAGTTTTGTCAAATTTGGTGAAGAGATGAAGCATTAAATGCCTTGGGAATGAGGCCACCTGAGCAGTTTTTCAGGCAAAATAAAGAAGAAGATGAAAACGGCGTCGTTCTGAGCTTTTTAGGGTCTTAATTTAAGGTTTTGATCAAAGTTTAATTTGGTCCTCCATCTTTTATTTCTTTCAATTGCACCCCTAATTGACCCTAAACTTTCAATTTTTTTGCAATTTTCCCCCTGCCTAACTTTAAATTTAGCCTAGGATTTCAGCGCCTTTTCACATTGGTCCTTGGTCCTGGATTTATATAATTTGACTCTCAATTGATGATTAAACTTTTAATTTTCATCAATTTCACCCCTGATTTCAAACAATAGAGTCCTTATAGTTCGATATTTTTTTAAAATGATCATTGACTGTGAATTTCTTTAATTTATCCCTTAATTGACCCCAAAACATTGATTTTCTTGCAATTTTACCCCCGATTTTAACCAATTGACTTTGTAAAAATTCAATTTGGTCTCTTAAAATTCCAATCTTCTCAATTAAGCTCAAATTAGGCCTCAAACTTAATTTTTCACCAATTAAACCCTTAATAAAATTAATTTGACTCATTTAAAATATAATTAAGTATTTGCACCTAATTAAATCATTCAATTGGACCCAAATTAATTCTTAAGAATAATTAAACTTTAATTTGGTCCATGATTAAATCAAATTGGTCTATTAAAATTCTAATTATGTTTCTAGGCTTAATTTTTATGCATATTCAACCAATAATAATTTAATTTGCTCTTGAATCTATATTGTCTCTTTAATTGTTTTACTTTTGCCAAAATATCAATCCTCTTGCTATTATGATTTTATTTTTTTATTTTTATTTTGGAAAGAAAAAAGGTAAATATTTTAGGGAATAACCCAAAAATGTGTTATGACATAAGTCATGAGACCCTAATAACTCTATAGAAAACAAATAAGAAAAAAACTATTAAACTCAATTATCAATTAACCCAATGTTGAAGGATAAAATTAAAAACAAAATTCAACAAAAAATTGAGTCGAGCCAATCAGGATTAACCTGTCAAACCTTGGTTATGAGAGTAGGATAACCTCATAAAAAGCAAATTGAAACAAGTTATAAAGCTCAATTCTCAATCAACCCAATGTTGAAGAATAAAATTAAAAAAAATCAATTAAAAAGAGGAAAAACAAACACCTACCACACTTGTGACCCAGGTCATAAAACCGTGATAACTCCATATAAAGCAAATAAAAATAATTATAAATCTCAATTTACAATCAACCTAATGTTCAAGGATGAAATTGAAAAAAAAAAGAATATTCAATTAAAAAAGGAAAAAAATACTAGAGTTAATCTAGTTAACCCGTAAAATTTGTGACCCGGGTTATGAGACCGCGATAACCCATAGAAAGCAAACAAAAAAAATTATGAAGTCCAATTTTCAATCAACTCAATATTGAAGGATGAAATTCAGCAAAAAAAAAAGTCAATAAAAAAAAGGATAAATAAAATGACCCGAGTCAACACGACTAACCTGCAAAACTCACGACCCATGTCATTGGATTAGGATAATCATATGAAAGCAAATCAAAACAAATTATAAAGTCTTATACCTAGTAAACTCAATGTTTAAGGATAAAATCTGAAGAAAAAAAAAACTAAGTTTGAAATTAAAAAAAAAAGTCCTAAAATTTTTTTAGGATTGAAGTAAAGAAAGTCATAAACAAATAAAATTTCTACAAAAAAATCAAGAATAAAAAGAAAAGGAAAAAGGATAGAAGTTGAAAAACCTACAACAAAGAGGACCAAAATGTACTTTTCAATAGAGGAGAGAAAAAAAGAAAGAAAGAAAGAAAAGGCCTATCGACGATAAACCACCTCATAAATAGCGACATGCATCACACAAACATGGAGTGGACATGGTGGTGCTCCTAACAACACGAATTAAGGGCATTTTTTGCCATTAAGAGGAACAACACAAGTTGCTCAAAGTACGCGGGCACCTCTTACTTGTCTGTACGTCTTCTACACACGCCAACACTATTTTCAATTTAAATAATATTTAATCTATGAAAAAAGACCAAATTGCCCTTCAAGAAACCAATAATATAAAAAACTACCATGAAAAGAGAAAACGGTCCTTGTACGCATGTTTTATTTTTTTTCTTTCGAGGGTAAAATTGTTATTTCACTACACTTTAAAAAGTGAAAAGACATAAATACCTTTGTTTGTCAGTTACAAAAACTGTCTTAAAGGGTAATTGAGATATTTTATTGTGCTTAAAATATCAACAAACACACATATACCCCTAGTTAACCCTTTAATGACTAATGTGTTGTGTGAAAATACCTAAATACTCTCAAAACCAAGACTTTTGATTTTTTAGGAGGGCAAAGACGTCATTATACTTTTTTAGTGAACAAGACAAATGAATATGTGTTTACAATGGTCTTTCATGCCCAATTAGCTTTTGACTTGTGGTTAACCCGCGCTGCGTTTCAGGCTAGTAGATTGTATTTTAAAACATGTAAAGTGGTTGTGTAAATAACATAAATTTTAAACGGCAGTGTTATCATTAGAGAACATTTTAAAGTTTTTGTTTACATAAGAAACAATAGAAGTTCTAAAAGCTGCTAGTTGTACTAAGGACACATGGTTTTTTTTCTATTAACAAATGATAAAAAAACACAAAATGAGAAAAAGCCCTTCGTAGATTTTAGTGTCCTTGTAAAAGGTCAGAGGTGTCCTTGGATTCAATAGTTATGTAACCAGAAGCAAGAGGTAAGTATAATATGAGGTGAAGTATACAAAGTTGCAAGTTATAACTGAAAGGTATTAGAATAGGAAACTGAGTGGGCTTTTTGTGATATGTAAAAGAACAATAATCGAGTATTGTTGTCTTTATAAAAATTATAAATATTGTAACTTGTTGAATTGGCTAGGTTTTTTTATTTTAGAATTATGAGTGGTAGGTTAATTTTGAAACTTTTTTTATGGTGTTCAATCGATGGTGAGTGAATTCTTGTTAGAAGAACAGAGTATAGAGCGCATTGAATGTTCTTGAAATCCGATTACTTATTCTTAAGGCGGTGTGGAACATTTTTGTTTCTTTGTTGGGGCTATTTTTTCAGTAGTTGATGATGAAGGTGTTGTTGTGTCTTGCTACTGCTCAAGTGGAAGAGAGCTGGTACTTATCTTTTGAAGATTTCACTACAACAATAAGAATAAAAGAATGTTAATTAATGATAGCTTTACCATGTTAGTGTTGTCTTTTTATTTTTTGTCCCTCTAAATTCTAAATAAATTTCAAAGTATTTTTCTTAGTAACGCAAATATAAATGGCCTAGTTTCAACCCATGAAATCTGTGTTATACAATTTTCTAATAAGTTTAAACTTGATTGATTCCTTTATAAAGTTAGTAAGGTCTCTAGAACCTTGTCTTTCACTGCAAGGTCTAACAACATGACATGAAAGATTAAAAAAAATTTTAGCTTATCTGAGTTTCAAATGCAAGGACAAATCTAGCAGAAAAAGAGAGGCAAAAGGCATAGTCGAAAGAAAACATGACAAAAAAACATGTTTTCATGAAGATATAAAGAAAGCAACTAAAAACCATGAAGTATCCTTTTAGTTCAAATATTAGCAATACCTAAATAATAAAAACCATTATATAAAAAACTATAGATATTTTAGACCTTTTAAAGTTGAAATCGATTCAGAAAGTCATTTATTTAAAATAAAAGTTATCATAACATGGAGAAAGATCATAAAATGGTTATATAACATGGTTTAGTGATTTATGCATGAATGTGAGTTTAAATTATCTAAATTTTGATTGTTGATACATGTGAAATAATGTTAAAAGTAGTGAAGAAGAAAAAAAAATTATAATCTGTTGCAATCAACTTTTGGTTAAGATGAATAAAGAACATTGAAAAGGAAAAAGCAATGTAGATGTTATACTTTAAATAGTCAGGAGATATGAAATTTAAAAGTAATATGTTATGATAAAGAAGAAATACCTTTCTTTAGAATCTGATTGAAAGGTTTGTGTCCTTTTTGCATGTTGAATTGGTTGTTTTGATAAGATATTGAAAGTGGAGGATAGATTATTAGTGGAGTGTATGATGAAAAAAGAGTTATTTGTTTGGTTTGTTGTAGAGTAGTTAGGTTATCATATGATTGTGAGATCGAGTTAGATACATTTGTGTTGTTGAATTGTTGAAGTTGTAATGAATCAATAAGCTTTGGTTCATCATTAGTAAATACATAGGTGGCAACAATGTCACACCTATTGTTTGTAGATTTGAATAATCCAAACTTAATCTGGAAAATGTTAAACTTTTTTAGTTTCTCCATAAGAGAAGGAGGAAGTATGTGAGGATCCTAGTATTTCTAGTCATAGACAAAATAATGGGTTGTAAACAAAAAAAAAAAACTCAGTTGTTTTTCCCATCAAAATAAAACTGGTAACATTATTTTCATCTATGATGAAGCATTCTATCTTGAACTTGTATAGAGTAATTTTTTCTTAAGAATTTGAAAAGGAAGTTATTTTTTCTTAAGGGGGGAAAAGAAACTCTTGTGATCATTAGGAAAAAGAAACTGGAATTTTAGGTAAAAGCGTTATTGAAATTGATAGAAAAGATGTAATCTAAAAATTAACACTAATGTTATGAGCATGTTTCTAATTATTCTAGAAACATATTTTCAATTACCATCATATGGGCATTCATGTGATGTGTTCATGTGTACCACATATGAAACGACCTTGATATACTTTTGTAACCTTTCTTATACATTTTATGCATTTATTATACCACCATTATGATTCTAAATCATAATCGATGATTGAAGCACGACAAGTGAATCTAACATCATGTGAATAAAAACTGATGTTTTTTAGAAAGTTGAAACTTTTATGGTAAGGGCATCAATAAATGACCATGATTGCCTTTATTATTTCAATGCAATTAGTAGAATATCTATAAAGTATAAGTTTGTAACGAGGCATTATTTTATTTTTTAAAATGATAATGCATCGGATTTATGCAAAGGATTTCTTTAATGGTTTTTTCTATTTTCTCTTTTTTTTTTGTTTAATGGTTAACATAGTATATATAGTGCATGGAACGACCTGTACATCTGTTGATACTTCTGCGAAGCTGCAGTGAAAAGGTACGAAAAAAATGGTTATTTCAATAGTTGAAAAATATAAACTAAAGGCTTCGTGTTTATCTTACTAATGTTTATAAGTCAATGTCTGTGGCATCTCTGGATTGAAGTAAAAGAGTGAAAGTAAGTTGCTAGACAAATTCAGTTTCCCTATAATTTTCATGAAGTGATGACATTGTAGTGGGTAAAAAACATTGAAAAATATTAAAATCGATCAATGAATGCAATGTAGCACTTTAAATGTTAAATAAAATGATGACTAAAATTTTACCATAGAATCCATTTACTCGAAAACCAACAAAAACAACAACTATTGGAGGTTGCAGCTTTTGAATTGAAGCTTCATTGAATTGGCATGTTATATCTTGCACAATGTAACTTGAAGATCATCTCCTCTTTTAAAGTAATGGATTTTTTTAATTAAAAAGACAAATAATAATTGTCACACCTGGACATCGCGCCGACCGATTAAAAAATTAATTTAATCTCAATGGAAAAAGAACAGATATCTGGCATCTTGTTCTTTGGGGGAAACGGTCTAGTTCAAGGAATCACCACCTAGTATTATGGTCACAAGGAACCCTAATTAGTCAACAGAGATTTTTGGTACTAGACTGGTTACGCTAAAGGGAAGATACTATCACCTCTTAAGCGTCTTACCTGAGGTAGGCTGCATTGCTGGTTTTGTCTTAAACTGCTAAAAATTTGTTTTTTTGTTATGTTCTTATGGTCTTCCTATAATATTCCTAACTCTAGCGTTAGTGAATATTCGCCTATGAATATTTCCAACTCTGGCGTTGGTAAATACAGCACAACCCAAAAAGTACGGTATTCCTGACTCTGGCGCCAGTAAATAAATCCGTAAAATTCTTTATTAAAAGAAACAAAAACTATTTTTTATTCTGTTTTTATTTATGTAGCCCTGTCTCAAAACGTTTTTAAAAAAAAAGGTCGGGTCACTGGTTCAAACTAGTGACCCGGTGTGGCCATTGTTGCATGCATGCGTGAATGACTCACGCATGCATGCTACAGTGGCAAGGTAATTAATTTGGCAAAACAGGGAAGGAAGCTTACCTGGTGTGGGACTTTAGTTGCTGGAAACGAGGTCACGAGGCGATGATGAAGAACTTTTACTGTTGAATGAAATTTACAAGGTGTTGTTATTGTCGGCTGGAGGCTGGCGTTCGGCCGAGAGAAAAAGAGATGTTTATGGAAGAGATGGAGGAAACTCCTCTGCTGCTGGTGTTGTTTGCAGTTCTGGACTTGTTGAAGACACAGTGCTGGCATGAAGACGTCGCTGCTGGTGGCATTGGAGGCTGGCGGTCAGGCAACCTTTGAACAAACCACATCTGTCTTTCCTTCATTTTTTTTCCCTCTATTTCATCTTTCCCTCTGGTCTTTTTTTTATGTGTTCTCTCTCTCTCTCTCTCTCTTCTAGTTTCATTCTTGCTAGTGCTGAGGAGGGATGTCTGCAACCATGATTAAGGAGAAACAGTTGTTGTTGCTCACGGTGGTTACCGCTCAGGTCACTGAAGTTCGTGCTGCCACCACTGAGAAGAGAAGGCTGCTGCTGGAAGTGCAGGGGTATGGCTGACGCCGATGGTTGTTGCTTTAGGCGAGGAGGAAAGGAAAGAAGGGTTCCCTCTGCTGCTGTTGTTGTTACTAATCTTGGCTGCAAACAATGTTGAGGATGGAGCTCTCAGTTGGAGGCAACACTGTTAATGGTTGAGGATGGAGTCCAGCTGGTGTCAACGTAAATTAACTTTGTTGTCGTATTTCTCATGAATAGGGAGCCAGCCGTGAGGGGCAGGGACAGTGCTATGTAGAGAGGATGGTTTGCTGGAGATGCCGCCAGTGCAGGATGGGCAACTGATGCAAGGGAGGAGACGCACGGTTGTCGTTGCACTGCTGCTGGAGTTGTAGGAGGTACACAGTGCTGCGGCAACGAGCTACTTTTTGGCAGTTTTTTTTGTTTAGTTTCTTGCTTCCTCTCGTGACTTTGAGGAAGAAGATGACAGGGAAAGGGTTACCGGCTGTGAGAAAAGAGCTTTTTGCTCTCGGAGGGGGCGGCCTCAGGCCCCCCCTCTTCCAGGTTTTTTTTTCTTTCTTCTCTTTTTGTAATCTCCTCGGGGTTTCTTGTACCTGCTTTTCCAATCACCCTTTTGCATACACTGAGATCTATATTTATAGTGCAAGAGTCTCATCGCGTGTAGAAATAAAGTTTCAATCAAACTCATTCTTTTCTTTAAAGTTTGAATTTGTTTAAGAATCAAATTTGAAAGCGGATACCTATCATTATCTTGAAGACAAGCATTATCTTGAAGACAAGCATTATCTTGAAG
>Ga0307517_10012663_pt1 | contig 11546 bp, 8 predicted proteins | sample 23_EM_MG_FD_194515 | JGI IMG/M metagenome (GOLD analysis project Ga0307517, IMG submission 194515) | Populus trichocarpa ectomycorrhiza microbial communities from riparian zone in the Pacific Northwest, United States - 23_EM | ecosystem: Host-associated > Plants > Roots > Unclassified | place... | reverse complement strand
TAATAATAATTAACATTTCATAAATTATTTCAAATAAAATAAATAACAATCAAAAGAATGAGGATCAAATTTGATAGATAAAAAATTTCAATAAAAAAATGATAAGGGAAAAACAAATAAACCAAAATTAATATAAAAATTAAATTTTAAGAGATGAAATTGAAAAATAAATATTCAAAACAAAATATATATAGCAATCAAAAGTTTGAGCACCAAATTTGATATAATCAGCAAATAATATGACATTTCTAAATTTTTCACAACTTGCGGAAAGTGTTTTCCGCCCAAATTTTCCAGGAAAACACTTTCATGAAAACCAAGCCAAATTTTCCTTTGACTGGAAAGTGTTTTCCGTTGATCAACTTTTCTAATGGCAAACAAACACAAGAAAGTTTGGAAAGTGGTTTCCCGGAAACCACTTTCCGGAAAACAAACATAGCCTTAATGAATATTAATCACATTTTGTTAATTTTATTGTTAAGTTGAAAATTTAGAAAAATTTGGAGAAAAATAATTTTTTTTTAAATTGATAATAATTAAAAAGTATTAATTTAATTATATTGAATAAGTTTAAATTGAACAAATGATAGATTATTAGTTAGACCCCGATTATTTGTTGTTAATATGATTTTTTAGTTTATATTTTCATGCAACATTGGTTTTGTGTAAATATGATACGCTGTTGTTGAATTGTGAATTCATTTGTAACAAAAAAAATTTGGATTTTGAATTGATGGTTATATTATTAATAAATATTATCATCAATATTCTATATAGGCTTTATAAGTAATGGATTGTTTTTTGATGTATCGAGATTCACCCAAAGGGTTGTATAAGCAAGATATCTTCAAAGAGTTGAGGGTTTTATTAATTTTATACCTTTTAATTCGAAGAATATAGTGGAGGATAAAGTAGATCTTTATGTGTGAAGTATAAAAATAAAAAAGTTCCACTGTAAAGATATAATGATGATGCATTTTTGTTTAAAAAAATATTTGTAGAAAATACTTGTATTGGTGTGTGCATATAAAGAACCCTATGATTATGTTAAAAAGAATGGTTGGCTCGACTTTTAGTTCTTGCAACATTCATGAGTTTGCGGATGATAATAGTAATCCATATATAAGTATAATGATGAATGCAATGAAAATGAATCAGAGTTTTTTAGGTGAAGGTTTATATAACATCTCTTTAGATGAAGAACGTATGTAAATACAACTAAGTTTTTTGAACTTTTAAAAGATCTTGTTGAACCATTATGAGATAGATGCATAACTCACAACAAATTTTTTACCATTGCACAAGTGTTTACCATCAAATCAAATTATGGATCGAGCAAGGACAATTATGATAACATCATTGAATGAGAAAAAAAAAAATGTTATATGAAAGAGAACTTCTATGCTATAAAATCCACAATGAGACTTCATGGTCTAAGATACCAAAAAATAAATGTGTCTAAACTTTTGCATTTTGTACTATGGTAAATATATAAATTTTATCGAGTGTAAAACCTGTCAGCATGTTCAGTAGAAATCAATACTGATAGAGGAAGGATTCTTGTTGCATATAAAAAACTGAGATACTTTTCAATCACTCCTAAACTGTAAATGTTACTTATGTCTTCAAAGACTACCAATCACATGACATAACATCATTTACATGATGAGGTGGATGAAGTCATGGTGTACCTTTTCGTTGGTGAAGCCTAAAAGTAGTTTGTTGGGTTGTGTACAAATGGATTCAATCCATTTGGGTCCTTTGTTTCATCCTATTCTTGTTGGCCGATCATATTAACAATTTACAACTTGCCTCGGGGATGTGTATAAGGCTGGAATTCATGTTCTTATCTACGATCATACCTTATTGTTATAGTCTAGGTAGGGATATGAATGTTTATCTTCAACCGTTGATTAATGAGTTGAGTCAGTTATGATCATTTAGGGCTTTGACGTATGATGTTGGAAGGAAATACATTTTTTTAAATGAAAACAACTTTAATGTAGACTACAAATGGAAAATTAGTTTGTCCATATTATATAAAAAATAATAAGGCATTTACCTTAATTAATAATGATAAAACTTCTTTTTTTGATTGCCACTGGAGATTCTTACCAAGTCATCATTGATACAAAAACAACAAAAAAGACTTATTGAAAGGTAAAATTAATAGGGATGTTGCACCGTTAGTACTATTAGGTGAAGAATTGTATGATTTAATTTCATAGTATGAGGGCATTATATTTGATTTTAGTTTTGGAAAGCAAAATGTTTCTGGTTCTGGTGTGACCTATAATTGGATAAAACAAAGTATTTTTTAAAAGCTTCCTTATTAAAATATTAATGTAAAAAAGGATATGGGATGCACTAACATAGATTAATAACTTTTTAGAAATATTTTTTCGATCAAGTTGCATACTCAACACATGGAGCAACTTAAAATGAACATCACAAAGACAATTTACAAACTTGAAATGATATTCCCTTCTTCTTTCTTCAACTCAATGGATTATCTACCTATTTATTTAACATACGTGGCAAAAGTCAAAGGTCATGTGCAATACAAATATATGTTTCTATTCGAGAGGTTAGGGACCACTTACATGCTAAGTAATTGTCCATTGCCTTTTATAGAACATTTAGTTATTCATCTCTAATTATTTGCATACAAATACTTGTTCAACCTTAAGAAAAAAGTTAAAAAGAAAAAGCATGTTGAGACTTTTTTATGCGAGACTTATATTAATAAAGAGATTTTAGCTTTTATATGCGAGGTTTATATTAATAAAGAGATTTCAACATTTACCTCATATTATTTTTAGCCTTATTTAAGAACAAGAATCAAATGTATTTCAAGACATGATGATGTTAGTGAACTACCTTTGAGTGAGGATTTATTAATATTTTGCCATCTTGGATGACCATTATTGAATAATGTAGTTATGAGATATTTGATAGACATCTAATTCAGATAAGCATTTAATTATGTGTTATTTAACTACAATGAATTGAGTTTTTTTGTTCGGTAAGTTAATTTTACAATTTTATAGTTTTAAACCATTTTATCTTATATTCTCATATAGACTCAATTCAATAACTCTCTTATAGGCAACATCATTAATTATTGTTCTCCCAAAATCCAAATGCTAATGAAACTTAAATTTTATGATTATAAGATGAATAATTTACCACGTGGTTTAAAACATGTGTAAATATTTAATAATTCATAACTCTTAAGAATATATTTAGTTAGATTTTTTCTTTTATCGTTAATAATTGTTAACTTGAACTAGGTTTTCAACACGAGAGGCAATCTGGTAGATTCAAATTCTTATTTTTAGGTCCTGAAAGAAAGCTCTAGTATTATAATAAGTATTTCATTAATAGATTTTTCGTTAATGAATGTCTTTCATACTGAAGAGTATAGAGAGGGTAGAAAGACATATAATAGTGAGCTCTGCGTAAAGGATTCAACTTTCAATAAATTTGAAGTTGATTATTATAGCAAGTTATAAAATGTTATTTAATTGTGATATCAAAGTTCGTAAGATACATTGGTTTACCATTATAAGGATTTACTCTAATTTCTTTATCGGTATCATACCAATACCATTTGAAGATTAAGGTACCACACATGATTTCTTGCCAAAAACATATAGTAATAGTGCCTTGCATGAATTAAATGATTTGGATAGATGAACACAACTTCAATCTCTTAAAAATAATCAAAATAAGATAATTATTTTCAATTTATTAAAGACATTAAAATTATTATTAGCATAATGTTTTTTAACATCCCCAATAAAAATAATATGGTATTGATCTAGTATTTGACGACTTGTTTGAATTTTATGCTTTAGAAACATGTCTTTATTTAATTTTTTAGTTTTGTTAAATGGTGTAAACATGTTGTGGATGATAAATAGTTGATGATTGTGGTTTCAGTGGTATGCTTGAGGCAACATTTGATGTTGGATTGTATGAGTTGTTGTGTTTGGATTTTTGTTGCTATTTACAAGTAATTTAAAGCATGATGAAATTTTAGGTAAAGTCCCTGTGCAAGAGAAACTCTGCCAAAATTTTATTAAAATTAAAAATTTTATTACTTTAATAAAAATAAATCTCTCATATGATGGATATCCATGATTTATACTCTTGTTGAATTGGTTAGTTATATTGTCAAGATGGTAGAAAAGCTTCCAAGTTTAAAAAGAGCGTTACTACTTCATCAGGCATTAGTGTCAGTAAAGCTACTGTGTATTTAGGTGTCAATCATAAAGAGAAATCTATTGAGCCTGTTATCGACCAAGGCTCATCCAATACAAATCATAGAGTTAGAATCTCATCTTTCAAAGACTTTATGTATGTCAAGATTATTATTGAATGGAAGGCTGACCTCAACATGTAAGTCATTTTTTTTTATTGTTATTAAAGATTTGTATTAAGTTATTTAATTTTGTTCATTAATGAAAATAAAAATAAAAATAAAATAAAAATGCCTTTGATGAAATGATTTTCAGGTTTACAAATAGTGAAACTTATTGAATGATTAAATTGACGATGAGATATTCAATGAAAAAACCGTTGTTTCAATAGAGTCAACTCGATGATCATATTGAATGGATGTGTATGGTTAAGAAAATTTAAGGTTAGAAGATAAATAATTCATACTTTTAGTTAATATATAGTTTTGTAAATCTTGAAACTAATTAGTTTACAAAATTGATTATAAAGAAAAATTTTATTGGAATGCAAAAAACGAGGGGGTGGCTAAAAAAGTGTGAAAAAATCACAATGCGATTTGGTAAGTTGTAACTTGTCAAATTTATACTTTCTTTGAATTGAAATCTTTCAATTGAAATCTTTCAATTTATCAACAACTGAGTCAAAACGTTTGTTGTAAGTAATTTTTGAAAAGTTATAATAGGCTTGACCTTTTTTTAATTGGATTTTTTACTTGGATTATGGAATTTTAATTTTTTTTAATGAAGCATATAACACTGACATACGTAGGAAACATAAATAGGACGCTTCAACCTATCTAAAATAAGATCCTTAGTTTTGGTTAGAGGTTGGAGCTACTGGTGAACCCGATAATAATCCAGTTTACGATATGTTTATGATTACAACCCAAGACATGAGGGTGGATTGTAGTTTTATTTCATTTTATTTTAGGCACCCTATAATTTGGTCCCAACCAGCCATCATCGGTCATTCAAGAGATGGTCTGAGAATAAGTTAATGAACGATTATTTGTTATGAAGGCTGATATGAAGGTAAAATACAAAGAACAAAGTAGGAAACAAGGGAAGCAAATACAAGTAAACCTTTTAACATATTATCCTTCCACTCTTGGACCTCTCGGTTTATGATTTTTTTTATCCCCTTCCCCTTCCATCTCCAGCTCCATTTTGTTAGGAACTTTTTTTTTTATTGTAATTAAGATATTTTTATCAATTATTAAATTAATATTATAAAACTTTGTTGTTCAAATTTGTTGTTGTGATTTTAGATTTTTTTAAAAAATGCAATTAAGGTTATAATAAATGAACTCAAAAAAAAATTCTTTGAACTATCCATAGAATTACCGACAAATATAAAAGGTTTTTGAAAGTACCTTTCCATGTTTACCACCTGTTAACAGATGATCTTATAACACTTTGCAAAAACTAATCACTAACCAAATAAATAAAGAATGCAGAAAACTTAAATGCACAAGGTATTTGGTTATGAAGGGAAAACATTTTGTAGAACTCTTCACAAGCTTAAAAAAACCCGCCCGGGTAGATAATTTTTTCACTAGTTTGAAAGATTACAAAAGAAGCATCTTTGAACACAACCCTTTATGTCTATACTACCTTACTTGATGAGCAGTGAATCATGTTATGTCTCTTACCATAATAGCTTCGCAGTACATCTGACAATCTTTAAACCGTTGTTATCCTAACTGGAACTTCCAGTTTGTAACAGTTCACACAGGAACTCTCTCTAGGAGTCTGCAAGCTCTCTAACTCTTCAAGGACCGTTCTCCTCGAGAATTTCCTACACACTCCTCGTGTGCCAAGAGTATGTGTTGCGAAACTCTGTATAAACTCCTTAGATAGTTGGCACACTTGCTTCAATATAATTAATGCTTTTAAGTTTTAAAACTCTCCTATATATCACACATTTCTTTAGACTTAACATTTCTTATGTACATGTCTTATATGATAAGGATAAGGATAATCTTCAAGTTTCCTAGTCTTTCACGTTGGTAATAGACTACTCATGTGTTTTACAAAAACACTGATAAAGTTATATTCAAATAACCTTTTTTACTCTATCTGAATTTATCTCTTAAATAATTTAAACTAATAAGATAATTACGGACAAGATAATGCTAGCTAATCTTGATAAACTTCTATCTTAACTAAATTATTTTTTTACCAACCGTAAAAAGATCTTCACTAATCTAAGTCAACAAAATAACATTTACAATTTTGACGGTGAGTCTGTCAGAAAAGCCTAAACGAATTTTGTTAGAGAGTCACAAAATATTTTTTTTTTTAGTTTCTGGACTTGCTGATGGAATCCGTGATGGACACTATATTAGTAGTTTCATCGATGATGCCGTCAGTTATATTCAGCTCATGGTCGATGGTATCACCGACATAATAATTTGTTAGTTTAATAATTACTGATGGATTTTTTAAAGGACATAAAAGCACGTCGTTATTTTTTGACGTGAAAAGTCCGTTACCTTTTAGTATAATAAGTTACCGACAAAATTGTCAATAGATATAAAATCCTCGATGAGAATTTCAATTAGTAATTTTATCGATAATTAAAATACCGATAAATGTCAAGAATAAATGCAGTTAGAATATTATGTAGACGTTTAAGAACTTTCAAGTTGTGATTTTTCTCATCGACTCAAGTGCTAACGAAAGCTATGATAGGCAGTACACTATCAATTGAGATAAATATAGCCCCCACTAATTGTACCAAAATATCAAAAAGAAATGGCGCATGTGCTTTTCTTCCAAGCAATTATATATCCAAGTCATTTTCAAAGGATGGTTAGGGTGAGATGTTGATAAAGATTTGGTCCACAAAGACCAAATGAAAAGTGCCATAGAGAATGGCTAGTGATGTGAAGACGTAACTTAGCAAGATCACAAGATCACTCTTGCACAAATTGCATGGTTGGTTAGGTCTATTTCTTTTCAGCGGTAGAAGTAGTAGTCGTCTGTTTACTGAACAAGCTTGATGTGCTTTTGGATGATCCTTGAATTGTCAATAGCACCGTATGGCGAGGACCATTACAAGGTGTTGTGGTACAATAGACAGCTGCAAGCATCGGCCGCAAAGTCTGGAATGACTATGTTCATGGACCCAACTGTGCATGGAAGGGCTTAATTTCATTACTTTCTTAATCAATTCTATCATTTGATGTTCCCACGGTGCTTTCACACAGCTAAACTTGGAAGTATGCATAATCCGATGTGGTCTGTTTGTACGCTTCCTCGAGGACAAATGAAATGAACAAAACGATTTGGAAATTCATCATCCACTTAGTGATTGTTTGGAGCAGCTGAATGGAACACAAATTATTGGCAACAGCAAGAAAGCGAGGGAGACTGAAAACACAAGCAAGTAGCGCCATGTGATTGTGTGGATTTCTGGGCGATGTCGCTGCCCAAGTGAAGGCCTTGCTGTTTTGTGGGTCACATGTATCGTGAAAAGAGTACAGGCCTGTGGACTTAGTGGGCTTATAACGACCATCAAGGCTAAAGTGACTTTGAATCTGACAAATAGAAGACGGTCACGACATGGAGAAAAAAGCTCCAAAAAGCAATCAATATTGATAACTACTCGACATCTACTAAAGCCATGCAACTCAAAAGCAAATGTCCCACTTCCCAGACCTAACCCAAAACAAATCCGTGGAAAATCAACTACTTCTGCAAAAGTGATGGTATGGTGAGAGAAAGTGAAAGAGGGAGTACTGCACTGCACTGCACAAACAAGAAAGCAAATAATTGGATATGGGAACTGTCATTCGATCGAAAATGCACTCAAAACTACCAGTTGGAGGTTAGTTCTTGACCAAAAGATATATCTGGTCAGATCATCAAGTGGCAAGTGAGGGGTGGGGTTATTACACATGATCAGTGCTTAAGGGGGGACCTTCAAATTTTGTTAAGAACTTTCCAAGACAAGGACTGTCTGGTCACTGTCATGGAATGTTTGAATTATTTTTCTTCTTCTTTTCTTTCTCCAAGATCATTGAATCTGGCTATCTACAAAGAACTGCTTTTGACCAGCAACTGGGACTTTCCTAGATCAGTGGGGACCCTAATCTTCATGGGGTGGTCGCGGAGATCAGTAGTGCTCCTTTTCTTTTTTCCTTTTCCCTTCAAAATTCAAATCAATGGGAGGCAACCGTAGCTTCTATGTACAAATCTGAAGCACTATCTTATAAAGAAACATCGCAACACGTTTTAGTTAATCTTTAATTCCTTTGCATTGATATGTTTTACTAGTAAATTCAGAAAATATAAGATTAGGCCACTGGAATATAAATATACAAATCACGTTTTCTGTGATTTTGAAGTAAAAGAAGACAGAAGCTCTGAGAATCTGAGTTAATTCAATCCACAGGAGAAAGGATAGACGAGCCTATCACTGTTATAATGATCAACAATGAAAACATATAAATCCCAACGTTGGATAAGTAGAACTTGCCAGCTTTGACAAGCTTAATGCGATGATTGTTACGTGAAGCAGAGATGAACAGAGAAAACAACATCATCTACAAGACAGCAACAATACAGCCATAGCCATAGGGACCTTAATTAATATCAAGTATAAATTAACCTTTGTTGTATGCATGCGTATTGTAAGGTTGCGGAATAAGAATCAAATCTCGATCAGGGCTCGTCCAAATCAAGTCTATATGTACTCCAACAGTGTAGATAAGGTGCACGTGTGTGGGTCCTCATAGTCACTTCAAACAGTCTGGCACACCTCATGTGTTGTGAATCGACTTGTATCGCCTTGGAGTTGGACTCTTTTGATTGTCACGAACACACAGCCACATTGCTACAAGTATATCACTTCGCCTCTTAAAGTGTTCCTATTTTCAAAATTAAGTGAAATCTAGAACTCAACCTAAAATTATCAAGGCAAGAAGACAATATTGGATGCTACAACCGCGGAAAGTATTTTTTTCCATATCAGATCGTTGGCACAAGGATACCCAAGACACCATGAAGGGTGAACTACTTTTATGCCCGTTTTGGGGAATCTTATACGGTGATTTTTTAGCGAGGAGGCTGTAGAATCATTCATTTTGATACTTTTATGTGCCTTTGCGTTGGCATAAATCACTATCTGACCACGTATAAGGAAGTGACCTAACACACAAAATCTCTTTCAAATTCCCTGAAGACTGAAAACAGCAGATCTTCAAAGCCACCAACATGGCATTTCTGCTTTCTCTCTGTTTCTCCAATGAAACTCTTGGGGTAAAAGAGATCAGAGAAAAGCTGAGCTAAGGGGTGGCGTTGTTGGTCAAAACCACTGGGGTCCATGGGATTTTCTCTTGATATTTTAAGGCTGCCCACTTCTAAAGCACGACTTGATATGCAATGGTTCTTCAGGAATTGTCCCCGTCAAAACTCTTTTTTTTCCCACAACGAAACCGGAAAAATCAGACTTGACTTGAGCAAGTTTAGTAAACTTGTGCAAACTCATGATTTTGCATTGATTTCATAAGTTTTGATAGAGTATAAATATTACCTTAATTAACTCCCCTTTCTCCCAAATTAAACAAAAAAAAACCCTAGCCCACACCTTTCTCTCTCTCAACCACCTTATATCAATCTCTCTCTAATTGAGTTCTCTGAAGCTCACCGACTGATTACCAAGCTTCTTGATCCAAATCCAAGTACTTGAATCACGATACCCAAGGTCAAGGACTCAACTTGGTTCAATAAATCAATGCCAAAGACCGTTAACTTGTGATTTTTTAGAAGAGGAAATGAGGAAATCTACAATATTTAACAGTTTTATCAACGGATTAAATTTTAGCAGTTTTACCGACGAACCAAATCCGTTGGTGTAAGATTGCCACTTCATTGGTAAATTTTTTACGGACTAAATCCCCGATGGAAAGCGTCTATCGGCATAGCGTTCGTCGGAAATTCCACATTCTGTTGGTAAAAAAAATTCCCGCTGGAAATATACCGATAGAAATATTCTGTCGATGATAGTGGCATATGAAGTATATATTTTTCCGGTGAAATGCCGACGACATGTATCCGTCTGTATAAATATCGGTGATTATGGCATCTGCAGTAAATATTTTTCAACTCTCAGTAAAATACCAACGAAATGTTTTCATCTGTGAAGACGTTGGTGATTGTGGCATTTCCGGTGAATATTTTCAACTCTTTGTGAAATACCAACGGAAAAATTCCGTCTGGACATCCGTCGGTGATGTTTTTTAAAATGTTTTTTTAAAATTATTTAGAATAAATAATATAAAATTATATAAATTAATAGTAAAAAACCAATTATGCAAATAAAATTGTATTAAACATAAAAAATATAAAAATAAAGTTAAATAATATTCATCCAAATATTCATTACAAATTTAATGTGTTTCCAAAAAAAAATTAAACTAGAATAATGGCGAAGCTGGAGGAGGAGGAGGAGGAGGAGGTGGAGGTTGGTCGTTCCTGGGACCAAACAGCCAAAAAGGAGGCGCACATGTATCATCCATTTCTGATGTATTTTTCATGACCATTTGGCAGAGTTGTTCATAATTCGTCGAGAGTAACTCGTATTTTTTGGTGAGATGAGTCATATGTTGTTGCAAGGCCAAGAACTCCTTTGATTGGGTGCTTGATACTGATTGAGAGCTCTTAATGGTTGAGACACTACGGGCCACTCGCAAGTTCTCGACTGTAGTGTTGAAGAGCCCTTACATCCAATTTTTATCGGGTCCACCAGACGATCCTACCTCCATCCACAAATCCGGATGGATCGAAGGATCGTCGTCATATCTCTCCCTCAACTGGCTATTATTGGTCTCCTCAAAATGAAAAAAAAAAATCATCATTTCAATTCAAGAAAAATAATAACTTACGAAATAAAATGATTGAACGAACATACAACGAAGTGTTGAGCGCGGTTGTCAACGAACTGTTGCATCCCCTTTTAGCGGTCTTCACTCCGCATGTGCGTCTCTAGAAATAGCTCCATTGGGCTAGATTCACGTCTAAGAGACGTAGCCCGTAAGAAAAAATAATAATTAAGTAACAACAAATTAATTAACGATATATTTCATTTAAATTAATTTTACCACCCGTTTCACATGTGCAGCAAACAGAATGGAGCCACCGGTGTGTGTGGTCACCGAACTATGAATTTGCCGGTACTAGTTGTCAGCACCAGACTGTGAGCGTCATGTGAACCGCTCAGACATCACGTGCTCAATATATTGCGGCCATATATCCCCTGGGATGTTTGGCGGTTTGAAATCCCTCCAAACCGCCACA
>Ga0307517_10012662_pt1 | contig 11546 bp, 9 predicted proteins | sample 23_EM_MG_FD_194515 | JGI IMG/M metagenome (GOLD analysis project Ga0307517, IMG submission 194515) | Populus trichocarpa ectomycorrhiza microbial communities from riparian zone in the Pacific Northwest, United States - 23_EM | ecosystem: Host-associated > Plants > Roots > Unclassified | place... | reverse complement strand
ACATTGAGATCAAAGTGGTGAGTAAGTTTTAAAAGAACTCAATTTACCTGTTGGACAAAGTGTGAGTAAATTGCTTAAAAACTCTCAACAAACTCACAATGTACCTGCCAGGTATGACCCCCTCTGCTCCCAGTGTGTGGTTCTGCTGGATTGACTTTGAAATGTAGTCGTCCAACCACAGTTCCGATTGTGAAACGCAGTTGTCCAACAGTAGTTCCAATTTGGAACCATAGTCAGACAACTGCATTTCCAGGCCATAACCACAGTTGGCCATTCTGATTTGAGGTTAGAACTGCAGTCGTCCAACCACATTTCTCCTGAACTTCATCAGAGCTGTGGTTTTCAAACTTCGAAATGCAGTTGTCCAGCTGTGGTTCCAAGTTGGAACCACTGTCAGCTGTGTTTCATAATGAGGACTGAACACAGTTGCCCAACTGTGGTTTTGCTGAGATCCTAACTGTGGTTGACCTCAACATGCAGTTGTCCAACCACAGTTCCAATGGTGAAATACAGTTGTCCAACCAGTATGGGGATATGATCCTCAGAACCAGGGGTCAACTCCCAAAAAAATGCCCCAACCCAACAGTGTTTCCAAAAAAAAAAAATGCTGCACCCCTACAGCATTTTTTTCTCACTGGGTAGCAGGGAATGCTGTAACCCAACAGTGTTTTGTTTGCCTGGTGGTGGGGATCCCTGTGACCCCATACCTCAGGGAAATGGTGCAGCTGCGCAGCATTTTAATGTCATTGGAGTGGGGTTTCCAAAAAAGGATATTTTGATGGTACCCTGGAGGATATGATTTCCATAAAACAGAAATGGGGACTGCTTATAAGCAAGTTATATGACTTTCTAAAGAGGAAATTTTTGATGGTTTACATAAGCATTTCTGGAAAGTAGGGTTTCTAAAAAAGGATTTTTGATGGTTAATACAAGCAAGTCATGTGACCTACCAAAACACAAATATGTAATCAGATCATATGACTTACCAAATAAAGAAAACTTGATAGTTTACATAAACTAGTCATGTAATTTACTAAAAGAGGAAATTTTGATAGCTTATATAAGCAGGTCATGCGACCTGCCAAAAAAGTGAATATATATAATTCATCAGAATTATATAAACAAGTTAAGTAATTTGTTTTTTTTGGATAACAATATTCCCTTTTTTAGATGACAAAAATTTCCCTTTTGGAGATGTTGATAGATTATATAAGCAGGTCATATGACTTGATTTCAAAAAAAAAATGTTGATATGTACATAATTGGATGGTTTGATTCATCTAAAACCATGAATTTGGTAGCTCTAGAACGGGGGTTTATGATAGATTAGGTAAACAGATCATTATGACCTATCAAAAAGTGGATACATATGATTCTGGAAGCTAACAACCAGATGATTCTGATGGATTATATAAGTAGATCATATAATTTACCAACTAATTAGATCTCTAAAATAGGAAAATTTATTGAATTATATCAATAGGTCACATGGGTATAGGGCAGGGGGGGTAACCTTAGTAGTGAGGGGGGACATTATCCTAACCAAATTATATTTAGGGAGTACAACCTATCATCTAATGTAATCTTAGCTCATCTAACCCAACCCAACCTTATCTGATCTGATCTAACCTAATTTAGTCTGATCTGGCCTAAGCTAAGCTAAGCTAATCCATCCTCACCTAACCTAATTGTGTTCAGGGAACTCAACCTACCCTAACCTAATCTAATCTAATCTAATCTACCCTCATCTAATCTGATCTAATTTGATTATATTTAGGAACACAACCTAACCTAACCTAGTCCAATCTAATTTATCTACATAACCTAACCTCATCTAACATAACCTCACCTCACCTAACTGTCAGTGTATGATTTTATGGTTACAAAATTTGATTTATTTCTATCCAGTCTCAACATTTTCCCTTACCTCTCATCATTATGACCTTACAATTTCTCTTGATCCCCCTTTGTAGTTGTGCACATTCTGCAAAGTCTCCTTCATTTGGTTACTTACTTCATTCTCACTCTCCTTACCTTCCCTTTTCTCCTTACCACTCATGACTCATGGGAACACAAGTCAAAGTTAAAGGCAAATACAGTTGGGCAAGACACAAGTACAAACATTATTGGAGCCCAGATGGTATGACTATGACTAGTCATATGGCTCATTCTCTACACTCCCACTTTCCCAATCTGGACTCTCTGACACTGGGGGCAAGGGAGCACTTATCTACTCAAAGCTTGGTACAGACCTCATTACCTTCTGCATTGGACTTGTTACAGGTGCATACCCAAAGTATGTCCATGATGTCACAGATGAGCAGAAATCAGCTGCAAAGGCCTATGTCCATGCATTAAATTCACTACAAGCTAACACACAGGGCCCTTTTCAGAAACTCCTATATCTGCTATTCACTCAAAGAGTCATAACAACAGGAGGATGGTACAAGATGACTGCTTACCAATTTCTCATTGTCCACTCCTTTTGTGAGGATAAGAACATCACATGGTGCAGCACCATCACCTAACACATATCAAAGTTGGTCTTCTTTGGCTGGTGTGCAATCTATTGAAGGATTCAGGGAAGAATGGAAAGAGACAAACAGGGTTTCTATTTGTAAGTTGTTTTCTATTCCTTATGGTCAATAGCCCATCTGAGGTACTTTACCTAGCAGAGCCCATAAGCATTGTCAATGATATCTCAGCCTACAGTCAGACTTTTACCTTTCTCTGCTCTACAACTTGAGGAACCTACTCAAGAAGATTGCTGAAGACGAAGTCAAACAAGGATCCTCAGTTGAACTTGTTGGCCCCCTGGGCAAGCATACAGGCATACTTATCAAGGGCACTGTTGTGGATCTCAATGACATTGGGAAGATGTTTTACACACTCCTCGATGAGGTCAAACAACGGAGGGCTGCACTACTCCCTGGTATAGACCTAGAGGCTCCCATCCAGCTTCTGGATATGGGGATATGATCCTCAGAACCAGGGGTCAACTTCCAAAAAAATGCCCCAACCCAACAGTGTTTCCAAAAAAAAACCTGCACCCCTACAGCATTTTTTTCTCACTGGGTGGCAGGAAATGCTGTAACCCAACAGTGTTTTGTTTGCCTGGTGGTGGGGATCCCTGTGACCCCATACCTCAGGGAAATAGTGCAGCTGTGCAACATTTTAATATGTCATTGGAGTAGGGTTTCCAAAAAAGGAAATTTGATGGATCATGTGATTTCCATAAAACAGAAATGGGGATCACTTATATAAGCAAGTTGTATGACTTTCCAAAAAGGAAATTTTTGATGGTTTACATAAGCATTTCTAGAAAGCAGGGTTTCTAAAAAAAGAATTTTGATGGTTAATACAAGCAAATCATGTGACCTACCAAAACACAAATATGTGATCAGGTCATATGACTTACTAAAAAAAGAAATTTTGATAGCTTATATAAGCAGGTCATGTGACCTGCCAAAAAAGTGAATATATATGATTCTGATGAATTATATAAACAAGTTAACCAATATTTTCTTTTTTGGATAATAATATTCCCTTTTTTAGATAATAAAAATTTCCCTTTTGGAGATTTTGATTGATTATATAAGCAGGTCATATGACTTGATTTCCAAAAAAAAAACGTTGATATGTACAATAATTAGATGGTTTGATTCACCCAAACCATGAATCTGGTAGCTCTAGAACAGAGGGTTTTGATAAATTAGGTAAATAGATTATTATGACCTGTCAAAAAGTGGATGCATAAGATTCTGGCAGCTAAAAATCATGTGATTTTGATGGATTAGATAAAATTGACAAAAAAGGATATTTTGGTAGGTTATATATGCAGGTTATGTGGTCATAGGGCAGGGGGAGACCTTAACCTAACCTAACCTAACCTTATATTATCTTATCTAATCATATTTGCAGTGGTCCTTATTGAAAATTTATATACTTTATGGGATAAGACTGCATTTTCTCACTTTATTTTGCCAGGCCATTCTTAAAGCCTATAAGAGGGATTCTACTGAATCCTTGCCCTCTGGGCATTTTCAGTAGCCTAGCCAGGTGGTTGGCACCAGCACACTGGACCCATCAGCTGTTCCCAATTAGGCAGATACCAAGGGTATGGCTCCCTAGGGATGACAACTGTGGAAAATTCCTAGACCAGGTACACAGTAATGATGATGGCTTATATAAGCAGGTTACATAAGCCACTCAAAGATGGGATTGCTGAATGGGGGAAATTTGTAAGCAGGCTATAGGATTTACCAAATAAGGAAATTGATAGATTATATAATTAGATCATGCAATTTACCAAAAAAGGAAATGTTTGACAGTTTATATAAGCATTTTTTGGGGGTTAAAATGATAGGGTTTCCTTTTTTAGATATAAAATTTAAAAAAAGGAGATTTTTGATGGCTTATTTAAATATTTCTTAGACTATGAATTTGTATATTTCCTTTTTGGAAAAATTGATGGCTGACATAATATATTAAAATTTCCCAAAAAGGATGTTTTTGATGGATTACATAAGCAGATCATGTGACTTGTCAAAAAGTGAATGCATACGATTCTGGCAGCTAAAAATCATGTGATTCTGATGGATTAGATAAAATTGACAAAAAAAGGAAATTTTGGTAGGTTATATAAGCAGATTATATGGTCATAGAGCAGGGGAGAGACCTTAACCTAATCTTACCTAACCTCAATCCCACCTAACCTAATCATGTTTGGGGAACACAATCTAACCTAACCTAATCTAACCTAATCTATTCTAACCTAATCATGTTTGGAGAACCTAACCTAACCTAACCTAACCTAACCCTAACCTAACCTAATCCAACCTAACCTCACCTCATCTAATCCTGTTTGGGGAATGCAACACAATATAACCTAACCTCTGCTTACCTAATCCCAATATGACTAAACCTAACCATCTTCCCTGAACTCAACCTAACCCAACTCAACCCAATCCCAAACTTGACCAAATCTGATTTTGCCCAACCTCAGGTTTGACCAACCAGACATAGCTCAACCCAACCATCTCCATCCAAATGTAACCCAACCTAACCCAAACCAAACTGAAAAGGCGAAAAGAGGGCGAATTTCTGACACTCTAGCCCTGAACCTGAACTACCCTCTTGATCTGATAATTCTTCTGGATGCACCTGCACATGTAGGTGATTGGTCCTTGGTGACCTGTAAGAGTGTAGAAGCAGGAGGAGGGAGCCAAACTCTTACTTGATGTCCCCATGCTTTGGTGAAATTAGGGAATTTTGCACATCCATCTTTATTACAACATTACAGGGTAGATTCCACATGCTTTATAGCCAATGACCCCTTATGAACCTTGCTGAGAGCTGAGAAGAGGGGGAAAGCAAAGTGTGTTCCCGTATTTTGATATTGTTTCTGTCTACTTGAATGAGATTTGTCCACTCAGTCCTCATAGCCTTAAAGGATAGTAAGAACGATCAGAAGGACATGGGGGTTGGTAGGGCTTACCTCATTCTTGGCTTTAGAGCCATGAGCTTTGGAATACTCCTGGTACTTCATCCATAAAACACTATAGTAAAGAAGCCTTTCAAGGGTCCAGTCTACAGTGCAATCCTTTTTGCCATGACATTTCTCTGGTATCCAGTCACAGTCCTGTGGAGGCCAAGCTGCTGGTGGCCAAAAAGTTGGATTCTTGGTGGGTGGGCCATGCCTCTGCAATATATCCTCTGAGGGATCATAAACAAAGGTTTGAGGCACTTCACCTTCATCCAGACCATGAGCAAAATCTTGTAAAAAGTTTGGAGCTAGATAGCAGGAGATCAGATCAGACTTTGAACTGGGAAAGCCTTACCTTTGCCCTTACCCTTGTCTTTAGCCCTAGTGTCCAGATCCCTCTGGGGCCTTATGGGAGAACTTTGAGTCAAGTCAATAACTTAACACAGGACATGTGTTTGTCAATGGAATAGATAGAAGAGGGAAGAGAAATGGCACTCACAATTTGATGGCTTAGCAGGGGAACTTTGGGTTAAATCAATCAGTTCAGGTTCCTGGAGCCATTGTGTCAGGATTTGATTTCTTGGAACTAGAATGTGATACCTACATGCCCTGTAACTGTATGTTTTTTGGGGGTTATTCTTTTTATCCACCCTGCTGGTTTTGGAGACAGGCTGGGGATCAGGAAAAGTTATACTCCCTGCTCACTTTTTTAAGGTTCTGAAGTGCAGCAAGGATGAGACATTTGAAACAGAAGTCAGAAAAAAACTCACTGTTGAGCAGGCTGGGTTGCAAGAGTTTCATAAAAGGCTGGTTTGGTCTGTCCCAGGACCAAACTACCCTCTTGATCTACTAGAATCACAGCCTCATGGCAAGACTCTATAATCTGCAATGTAGGGGACAGGCTGAATATAGCAAGTTGTTTTTGGCCTTGACTGAGTGACATGGTACAGTCACCATATCTCCCCCTAATTGTGTTACCCAGAGGTGAAACAATGATCTTGAGTAAATCCCCCCTCTCAAATGGTTGATTGTCTTTCCAGACAAGCAGACCCAATGGCAAGGTAATTGCCCCCTCCACAGTTTTATAGGTACAAAAAAGTTCATTCCTGAAGACTGACAAAAGGGAGTGAATGGAAATATAGATACCATGTACTCACAAGCTAGAATTACAGAGGGTTGCCATAATCTTCTTAAGATTTTCTTTTGTTAAACCACTGAGAATACTTCAAAGAAGAGGACATCAGTGTTCCTGTTGGTCTTATAAGGAGGGGGTGTTAATCACTGTATGTTCTCCAAGGCTGTAGTGTCTAGATGACTCAGCCTTGACCCTCTCTGGACACTGGAGCCAGGGTTTTAGCTTAGCATAACCAAACCATTCAGGGAAGCATATATATTGAGCCTTCTAAGTTCAATGAAGGATTTGTTCAGATTCTTCCTCCTCTGTTGTTCTTGCATTGTTGAAGGTGTTACCACACAGGAGGCCTGATGGTGATGGAGTGTGATGAGTGCAGTAGGCAGGGTAGCATCAATCCAAATATAGTAATATCAGTCAACGTGGAATGGCGCTCCTGTTCCCACACTCATGAGGGTCTGCCTTTGGCAATGACCGCAGACTGAGATCCCTGTTGGTGCTTGGTGAGTGAATGCTTCAGACAATGATCCAACATGGATTAATCAACATCTGCAGTGCAACTATTTTACAGTACATCGAGATTGTCTGCTATACCCTGTTGTGTGGAAAGGTTAAAGTAATGATTGCTGGTGGTTTTGACAATATCAGTGAGGAAGGGTCCTAGTCCTTATTACTTTTATAATGAACCCTAGAGAAAGTCTCTAGTTTCACTAATTAATTTTCTCTAGGTCTCTTTAATCCTCTAAGGGGGCTTAGAACTTTCTCTAGAAGATCTTTAATCCTTATAGAGGGGAATAAAGCTTTTCTCTAGGAGATTTTTAATCCCTAAAGGGAGGCTGGTGCTGATGGGCTGGACCCACTTTCCCAGGGCTCCCTTGCTTCTTGGCACCTTCCTAATTGGGACATAGTCATTTATCATGGATAATATTGGGATGTCACTATCCCTGGAGATGGACCTGGGGTCAAGCAAAATTAGGTTTGGTCAAGTTTGGGATTAAGTTGGGTTAGGTTTGGGGGAGATGGTTAGGTTTAGTCACATTGGAGTTAGGTGAGCAGAGGTTAGGTTGTGTTGCATTGCGTTCCCCAAATATGGTTAGATGAGGTCAGGTTGGATTAGGTTAGGTGAGGTTGGGCTAGGTGAGGTTAGGTTGTGTTATTCTCTAAATAAGGTTAGATTAGGTTAGGTTGGACAATGTTAGATTAGATAAGATAAGATAAGGTTAGGTTGGTTAGGATAGGTGAGGTTACATCAGATGAGGTTAGGTCATGTTCTTTGAATAGGATTAGGCTAGGTTAGGTTAGGTTGTGTTCCCCAAACAGGGTTAGATTAGGTTAGGTCAGGTCAGGTCAGGTTATGTTCTCTGAATAGGGTCAGATTAGATTAGACTAGATTAGGTTAGGTTAGATTAGACTAGATTAGGTTAGGTTAAGGTCCTCCCCCACCACCAAAATTTCCCCAACCCAGCAACCACAACCTACTTATGTAATCTATCAAAAAGTAAATCATATGATCTGCTTACATAATCCATCAGAATTGCCTAATTTCTAGCTCCCAGAATTATATATATTCACTTTTTAACAGGTCACATGACCTGCTTACATAAGCACTCTCCATTTTCATTTTCCAAAAGTTATATGACCTGATTACATAATCCATCAAATATTTCCTTTTTTTGGAAATCCCATCATTATGTAATCCATCAAATTTCTTTTTTTGGAAAATTCACCATTTATCAATCTAATAAATTTTCTTTTTTTGGAAAATCTCACTATTTATTATTCCATCAAATAATTCTTTTTTTGGAAATTCCATCATATGATCTGCTTATATAAGCCATCAAAAATTACCATTTTTGGTAATTTCCAATTAGGAAGGTACCAAGAAGCAAGGGAGCCCTGGGAAAGTGGGTCCAGCCCATCAGCACCAGCCTCCCTTTAGGGATTAAAAATCTCCTAGAGAAAAGCTTTATTCCCCTCTATAAGGATTAAAGATCTTCTAGAGAAAGTTCTAAGCCCCCTTAGAGGATTAAAGAGACCTAGAGAAAATTAATTAGTGAAACTAGAGACTTTCTCTAGGGTTCATTATAAAAGTAATAAGGACTACTGAGATTGGCCATTGGTTTGATGGTCTGGGCAAGCACTTGATCACCATCAAGGGTCATGAAAGCAATGGTCAGAGCTGGCCTGAGGTCATCTCGTTCAAGCTCAAGTCCCTTTGCCCCAACCAAAGCCCCTTGAAACAAGAGGACTTAGTCCTTTTAGTACCTACCTCTCCCTTTGGTTCAATATCGATATCTGAAACAGCTATTTTACAGGCATTCCAGTTGATCATGGAACATTCTGACCAGTTCGAAGACATCAGGTCCCAGATGATGTAGTGTGGATCAATCAGGATTGAAAAGTCAAGGAATGAGATCCTGAGTGAGATGAAACAGGTCCAAGATATTGTCACCAAGCTCACAGGGAAGCTCTTGGAGGCAAAGGTCCTAACCCAAATTGCACTCAACAATCCAGACTCCAAGGTTGAGTGGCACCTGATTCAAAACACTGCATACAACATTGGTCGAGCAACTGGCAAGGGGAAGGGGCTGAACAAACTGTGCTGCACGGTTGTCAATGAGACTAGCAAGTGTGTCTTTGATTCCAGGACAAAGCTCCTACAGTTGACAAGTGCGATGAACCTTCAGATGTCACTCTGGCTCGAGGTCAACCAGTGGCTGGTGTGGAACCTGAATGGACTCACATCTGGAAAAAGGTTTGAATACTGGGACAGGGTGCCTGACCAAAAACCTTTGATGCCCATATTCTACAGTGGACAGAAGGCCAAAAAAATCCACCAGCTCCTCTGAGACAATCTTAAATGGTTGGGAGAGCTCGGAAATTTCCTCACTAGCTGTCCTGCACTGTGCAATAACCAAGACTCACCAGTTGCTGGGGGCAGAGGAGGTCGTACCTGGCAGGTACATTGTGGGTTTTTTGAGAGTTTTTAAACAATTTACTCACACTTTGCCCAACAGGTAAATTGAGAGTTCATTCAAAATGTGCCCACCACTTTGATCTCAATGTGATCAGTGGGTAAATTGAGATCAAATTGAAAAAGAACCCACCAATTTACCCAGTGGGTATTTTGTGAATGAACCCCCTGGGTTCTTTCACAATTTTGATCAAAATGTACCCATAATGTGCCTGAGCCACTCATTGAGATTTTTTTCAAAGAATACCCAAAAATATGCCCTTAATGTGTCCAGTGGGTTCTTTTCAAAAAACTCACAACAAACTCTCAATGTGGTTCAATTTTACCACAAACTCTCAAAGAACTCATTGAGTATATGGTTAAGTACATTGTGATCAAATAGCTAGGTATTCTTTGAAAGAACCCTCAATGAGTGGCTCAGGCACATTGTGGGTACATTTTGATCAAAATTGTGAAAAAGCCTGGTGGGTTCATTCACAAAATATCTGCTGGGTGATTTGATGGGCTCATTTTGAATTTGATCTCACCGTACCCACCAATCACATTGAGATCAAAGTGGTGAGTAAGTTTTGAAAGAACTCTCAACTTACCTGCTGGGCAAAGTATGAGTAAATTGTTTAAAAACTCTCAACAAACTCACAATGTACCTGCCAGGTATGACCCCCTCTGCCCCCAGTGTTTGGAGGCACTACCATCTGGACAAGCTCCGATATGGTCTTCACTAGAGAACTCAGACGTCAAGGACCACCTCAGAGTCAAGGATGTGGGAGTGGACCAAGGGCTGACCTGGTTGAATGCTCAAAAACCTGGTGGTCAACTGTCACAGTTGGAGTCACTGGTGAAAAAGTTGCTATCAACTGCTATGAAAAAAACAGAGGGACGGAACAGGAGCAATACCAATTGGCAGCAGCAAGACACTCAAGCAAGCAAGAGCTGGCTTGGATGCCATAGGAGAGGGTGTGTGTGATGGTTACCGAGGTTCATGAAGCTCATGTGAGTCAACACAGGTTCATTCCAGAAGGGAGGTTCGGAACAGACCCAAGAAGGAAGGGTGGGAGCAACCCATTGAGGTCTCCGCCTCGGAAAAGGGGGAAGTTGTCAGGAAAAGGTAAGGCTACTGTCAGGGCCACTCTTGTTCCCTAGCTAACAGCCAAGCGACTCTCTATGGTTTGGGTGTCCCACACTAGGCGACCAGCACAGACTCTAGGATCTCCGAAGAGATCTAGGCACAAACAACTAGGATAAGGAAACCAATCAGATAAACACTCACTGTAGTCTCAAAGAGATAAGGACGGATGTTGATTGGTGGATGTCGACGATAGGAAGTGAAGGGATGCAAAGCACAGTACTCTTTTGGATCAGGTGATCTGATCTGCTTTTGACCTAGAGAGCAAGGCAACTAGGAAGTAGAGGTGATAACCTGGTATTGTTAAGCTTGGGTCCTACAGTAGGAAATTCAAGTCCTTAAGTACTATGGCGATGATGCATGGACCAGGAGTGACTAAAGGCGTCCACTAATGCAAATGCATTAGAGAAGTCATGCACGGACCAAGCGAAGACAATAATAGAAAGATAAGATATAAATAGAACAATAATGTGGGAGTGGACCCTGACACAACGTGCATACACACAGCGAATTGCAAAATGAAGAAAGGGGTCGTACGATGATAACAAGATAATGGGGAACAAACAAAGTCCGAAGAAGGTATTAATAGATCGTCATGACTCATCTATGATGTCATACAATAAGGGAATGAATAGGAACACTTACGTGTCGAAAGATAACAAGGAAACACATGAATCAACCAGCGGAGTTCCGTTGGGACTCCGAAGGAACTAGATCATTCCGTAGGACCATCGGAGCTCCGGGATAGACGCAACCAGTCGGCAGTACTTGGCAGGAGTCTGGCGTCTTGAGTATATAAGTAGGCGATTGGACTGGGGAGTTCACTATT
>Ga0307517_10012661_pt1 | contig 11547 bp, 6 predicted proteins | sample 23_EM_MG_FD_194515 | JGI IMG/M metagenome (GOLD analysis project Ga0307517, IMG submission 194515) | Populus trichocarpa ectomycorrhiza microbial communities from riparian zone in the Pacific Northwest, United States - 23_EM | ecosystem: Host-associated > Plants > Roots > Unclassified | place... | reverse complement strand
TATGAGAGAGATATAATTTTTCTAAGACAACCTATAAATTCTATCAGTAGACAGGTTTTGTGAAAAAACAGGTCCAACTTATTTAAATGCAGATTGTTTACTTTGGAAAGGACTGTTTTTATATATATATTTTTAGGAGAATACAAATGGATTGGAGGGATATGGGGATTAGGGTTTCCTATCAAATAAAAAGAAAGAGAGAAAAGAAGAGGAGGAGATGACCAAAAAGAAGAAGAAAAACTCCACCCTTGTCTCTTAAACCCGAAATTATGTTCTCGTATGTTCTATTCATTATTTTTTCAATAGAAATGCAAGGCTAAGTTATTTTTCTTGGTTGAAAGGATATAGAAACCTTCGGATTTCAAAAACTGTGAGATCTATTCTACCTTTTCTTTTTAGTTTATATGATGAATATAAATGTTTCCTATGCTTATTTCCTATGGTTGTTTAGTTTGATTGTTAGAGCATACTCTAAATTATTATTCTAAATCAATCTACTACTAAGTTTGCTATGAAAACCAAAGTTATGATGTTAATCTTAGGAAAAGCGTTCAATTAAATCTAATATAGACTACAGACAATTATGTTGTCTAAATTTATCAACTTATCTAGTTTTTAAGGCTTCTATAGAATTAAATTACTAATGCGGACACTATAGTGGTTTAATGGTTAGGGTTAGTTATACTGTAGATCGGTTAACTGACTAATGTTAAGAAAAGATAGATATTCAGAATATAAATTGATGTATCATTTCAGTGATCAATTTTGATTTTCATAGGTGGACGTTTACTTGAGATCAAGGTTTTTCTCTTGATAATTTTCGGATTGATTTAATTTAGCTTGATTGTTTTCTTCTGTTTACCATAACACAGTCTAGATAACCTCAAAACCTCCTAACTTTGAATCATCTAACATAAAGCCTTAACTAGATTTTCCTTATGTGATCGACCCCTTACTTGCTCTATATTATCTTGTTTGTTTAAGTTAGGGTAATTATTTTGTGTGACCATGACATCACAACATAGGTCACCCGTGAAAATAGACTAATTTTTGAAACAGGCAGATCGCTCGTGAAAATAGACCAATTTCAGGGAAGCATGGAGGTTTGCAGAAATTATTTTTGAAATTTGAAAAGGGTGGGTTGCCCATGAAAATAGACCAATTTTTTTATTTCAAAATGGACAAGTCGCTTGTGAAAATAGACCAATTTCAAGGAAGTATAAAAGCTTGCTGAAATTATTTTTGGAATTTGAAATTGATAGATTGCCCATGAGAATAGACTAATTTCAGGAAAGCATGGAGACTTGCTGAAATTATTTTTGGAATTTGAAATTGGTAGGTCACCCGAGAAAATAGACCAATTTCAAGGAAGTATGAAGGCTTGCTGAAATTATTTTTGGAATTTAACAATGGTAGGTTGTCCGTGAAAATAGACCAATTTTTTAATTTTAAAAGAGGCAGGTCACCCGTAATAATGAGATAATTTTCTTTTAAAAAGAAAAGTTTCTGTAATTCCAAGATGGGTGGATCATCCAGCAAGTCCGACAAACACTTTTTCTTTACAAGCTTACTATGCAAAACCTTGATAAATCTTTGCTCCGTAAATATTGTAAAGAGGAGGCATCTTTTGCTACACAGTCTTCAACCCCATTTTTAAATTTTCTTGAAAAACAAGTATCCAAAAATAGCAAACCAAAAGACGACAAAACCCCAAAAAAATATATGTTTTTTTATGTATTTCCATCATTTTCGGTGTTTTTTTCAAAGAATTTAAAATAAAAAATATACTTTAGATGCGTTCGGTTTTTAATATGCTCATTGAGTCAACATTGATGTTGTCTTTTTTCAAAAGTCAAAACATAAAAAAAAAAAAAAAGAAGAAGAAGAAGAAGAAAACGAAATACATTTATGTTTCAGTGATTTAATTGTAATTGTGGAAGGGAGAGAACCAATTTTAAAATTGAATAGCCTCTAACCAATGAACCCGGTTTTTAATCAAGCAGTCCACAATCAATTTTCTTAATCTTAGAGGTTCATATTTATTTTCTTTGCCTCCAAGTTATTCTTACAAAGCAACAAAAATCAAATTAGTGATAAAGATTAATTCTTGAAATCCAATGGTTGACTTTGGTTTGCTTTATCTTCAAGCCAAAGAAATTGCAAAATAAATTAATTGTGTGTGCTGCCAAAAGGAGAGGGAAAATGGCATATTCAATCAGTTATTCAAATACTACCTTCCATCCATCAACAAAACCTAAGAACCTTATCTCACCCATTTTTGTAACATCAACCGCCACCGATAAAAGGAAGAAGACATAGTGCCACATCGTGGACCTTCTAGTCCAGCACACCCCACCATAAAAATAAAAATAAAAATAGGAGTGGATTATTTTGAAACAAAGGGAACCAAGCCTTCTATCATAGTCGACCTTCTTCCTTATCATTGTCAAACTACTAGCTTCCCCTTCAGTCGTAATCAACGTTAGCACCACCTCCCGAGAACTAAGCAACAGCCAACAAATACTTCTCCTTACTCTTTTTTTCTTCCTCATCGTTGACTACCACACATCTTCTCTCCTTCGCCATTACTGGTCATTCTCCCCATGGCCAAGCATCATCTCCCCTATCCAAAAAAAAAAAACATTCTCAAGACAATCACTTGAAATTTAAAGTCGTGCCCCTCCCATATTGGCCTTTGGAACACTTGAAATTTAAAGTCGTGCCCCTCCCACATTGGCCTTTGGAAGATTTGTCACCACCCACAGTGGTTGTCACCATTAAAACAACTCACTCACAGTTTTTCTTCCAACCAATCAAAACCAACACCACCCGTGGCAGCCCATTTACCTGCATCGTGAACCATAGGTCATTTATTTTACTGTCATCGCCATCTACCTTTGACCGTCAACGGTAGCAGAAGAGTAACAGTAACCACCACGCAGGGAAGCAATACCACTAGCACCATGAGCCACCTCATTCTTGTCTAGTCTTACCAACTTCTCCTCAACAACACCTAAACAATAGTGGCTTGCGAAGAAGAAACAATGTAAGAAGTTAGTTAACTAGGAAGAACATTATTCCTTGTTGGGGTTCATCTGGATCAGTCTTCTCATTCACAATCAACCTTTACACCGGTATTATTCCATCTTTCTTACATCATTTTAGATCTTAAGAGCTCACTTGAGTCTAACAACTCTATAATTTGCATATATTCCTCATTGAGGCTTATTACTCCTTTCACTACTCTACCTCTAACAAATCTCCTAAACTTTTCATATTTATTAGTAGTATGACATATAGTCATATGTCATCTACACAATCCTTTAGTATCTTGTGATTTTTTCACTACCGTGAATCTAAATATTTGATCTACTACCAAGGCATCAAACATCCTAATTGTTATAATAGTCATAAAGGGGACACCCTAGAATAATAAAATATCATTAGCAATGGTCATCATATTAACTAACAATGTATTAATTGAAGGAAAAAGGTTATCATCGATTCATATTTTTGTCAGAAAACTTATCATGTTTTGATTCTATCAAATCCTAGATTACGTTTCTAGATATTACACATTTTTTATGGAATGGCCAATCACCCCATGCCATTTATAAAAATTCTTCCCTTTCAATTCTTCTTCGGTCATTTGTTTATGTTTCCCTTTAATTTTAATTCTTTTGTTTACTAATAATCAATCAAGAATAGCATCAGCTTGATTTATATCAAATGAATAATTTTTTTCATTGTTTGAACTTAGAGATCTTTAAAGCTTTACCATTCTTTTATGTTAATGAATTGTAAACTATTGGCTCACCATTTACGAACTCTACAATGTTTACATCTACTGTTTCTTGACAATAGGTTCTATAAAGTAGGATCTTTTTCTCTACTTCCTCTCTTAATAAACTCTTGTACCTAGAAACTCTTGCCCCCAACTCATATATATACTTGAACTTCATCCTTGCGAATTTCTTTCTTAATTCTCATTCCAGACCTTGTTGTGTATTCATTATAAATTTCTTTTCATGAATCCTAAACCAATATTTACCTCTAGCCTCCATAAATATATCTAAATATTGCTTCAGAGTCTCGATAGGGTATTTTTTAATTTTACTAAGTTTGTCAACACAAACTCTGGTTATGTCCTAGAAAAGTGTGCCTGGAATATAGTTTACATGTCATTCCAATTTTGAACAGAGTTCAATAATAAATTTATATAACAAGTGAATGCACTTTCTGTTGATGAATTTAGAAACAATCTTAACTTTAGAAATTTTGAATCAACAGCTTCTTTACAATGGCAGATAAATCTAGTTATGTGCTCCAGATCATATATTGACCCTTGACTATTGAACTACATAAAGTCTGGGAATCTAAACTTGCTGGGATAAGGGCACATTCTATCTATGTAGTCTGGATAGTGTTTCTTATAAGTTGGTATGTGAATTTGTTGAACCCTTAGACCATAAACTTGTTCAACTATCCCTAAAATATATTCTGGATCAATCCTATATAATGGGGTGTTAAACTTTGGAATCATTTTTAGCCCATGTATCTTGGCGAAATATTTTCATCATTTATAATTCTTGCTTTTAAATTATTTTCAGCTTCTTTCACAACTACAAGTTTTCTAATTTATTCTAGATTCTGGTCAGAAGCTACTTTTTAAGTTGAACTGCTTTGGTCAAATTGGCTCTTTACTAATTGTATTAGGATATGTTTTCTTAAAGTTTGATTCTTTAACCTTTTTATTATTTATGTGGTTTTTTACTTCAACTGCCACTTATTTAGATATCTTATTAACTGTTTTCATCATTACATGGTTAAAATCATATATTATTTCATCATTTTTACTCTTTATTTTGGCATCTAATTTAAGATTAACATCTTCCAGTGTTTTAACAACTTCTTAACAAGAAACTTTATTAAAGTTACGTAATTTTTCAAAATTTCCTTCTAAGTTCCTTTCAAACCCTTCAAAATTTCTTGTTAAATCCCTTTCACAAGTCTATCTTTCTCACAAGTCTATCTTTCTCAAACATTGGACTCTAGCCCAATATGAGTTGACCTATCCTTTATCACTGCAATCCTGTTGTAATAATCATCATAAATTTTTATTCTAGTCTTATGTTTTTCCTTCATTTCTTCAGCAAGGTGTCGATATTTTTTATCAATTTTTCTATTAGTTTCCTCTAATATTTCCTCAAGACGTGCATATCTATCTTATAATCATGTATATGTCTCTCTCGTTTTCCTTTTCTAACTTTCTTTTTTCTGAAAAGTTAGTATTTCATGTTCTGTTCCAATAGAAACATTAATTAATTTATCTTTCTCTTATAAACTTCCTAGTAATTTTGATTTCTTTGATGCCATTATTCTAAAGAATTAATTTGACAGGTAACTCCACTCCTCCCTTTTTTTTTCTTCTTTTTCCGTACCCAAATCTCTTGTAAACCTAAAGGGGATGGAAACTTGATAAAACTGTGATGCAATTATTTCGAGTTTTTGTTGAACTCGTAGTAATGGCAATTGTTGATAACCTCTGCCTTTAAATTATGTTAGCTTATTATACGTGTTTCTATACGCATTCCTTTTATTTACATCGGTAACTTTTATCTTCTAAGTTTCGCTTAGACAATCCTTCAATGATTTCTGTTCGTTAGTCGATTATCAGTTAGATATCTTGCAACTCTTTATGTACTTCCCATTTAAATTGATAGTATAACAGTACCATCTAATCATGTGCTGCACATAAGCAGTACCATGACATGTAGAATTCTTTCCATCACGCAAAATATCCATTTCACAAGAGTTTATACACTCTCGCGGGAGCAGTGGTCATCAGGTATTCTCTGGCCTGAGAGAACCAGGTTCGCATTGGACCGTCAGAATATCTCAGGATCTGATTTAGATCAGTTTGAGAAGACATGCGGTCCGCAGCTGCCTAGCTATCGAGACCTGAGGATAAGGGGGCTGAGCCCGCTCCTGTGCATCCCCAAGCGCGCTGCCCCCCTATGCGCGCAACACTTAAAAGACACCCAGAATCTAGAGCCACAAAATCACAAGGCAGTCTGAGAGGCGGTTATTCATCTAAGGCAAATCTTCACTCTTGATCAAGCAAAGATATAATCAAAGTGTTAGGCGATTCTCTACATCGGGATAGTTACTGAAATTGCAAGCCTACAGATTATTAAAAAAAAAATTACATTTAAAGTACAACAAATTCATAGCGATAATAAAGTTGAATTACATCAAGACCAGTATGGACTATGGACGGACACCAACGATAAAATACAAGGTCCTTCATGATTGAGCTAGCAATAAAAGGAGACCAGCTAACCATGCTTGGAGATTTACCTGACTCCAACATATTATTTACCTACCACAAATAACTACAGACATGATACGAGTCCGACACTACTACAACTACAGGCTTGATACTTTGGCCCTGCTGCAACTGCCAAAAACTTCATTGCAGCAACCAAATCCCTAAATCTAAAAAGTAAAAATAAAAAAAAGACAATAATACAGGACAGACAAATTTAAGATAAAATTGAAGCCCAATCAATCTCGTAAGAAGGATACTTCTGCAACATAAAATTCCCCGAGTCAAACTCTAACGGTGCTTCCTCAATATCCGGAAACGTCAGATCAGACAAGGGCGAAGATCCACCCGACCCATCACTCTCCGTCAACACCGGGGACGGTGTCTCAGACTTGACCACCGGCTCCTCCTCCTGTGTCCCCACCACCAAGCTGGTTTCCTTCTTGGTCGAGTTACTTCGCTTCTCTACTTTTCCTCGTTTCTGCTGCGAAGAATTCTCCAAGCTCTCGCAAATAGCTTGGAGTTTCGCATCAACCGAGGAATGGAGAGGCTTGTACTCGCCGATGTGGGACCCTTGGTGGCGTAGATTAGGGAAGTTAAGCCTTGCAAAGTCGCCTCTGAGTTTGTAAGCTGCTTTGTCATAAGCCAAAGCCGCCTCCTCTGCTGTGTCAAAGGTGCCGAGCCAGAGACGGGTTCTATTCTTGGGTAAACGGATCTCAGCGACCCACTTGCCCCAGTGCCTTTGCCTTACTCCTCTGTAAAGCTTCGTGGATTTTGATGGTGTACCCATTTGTTTCATGGGGACTGGCTTCGGAGATAAAAATTTGAGGGTTTGCGGTTGTTGGCAAGTTCGAAGGTAAGAGTGGCTGTTATTTTGGTGGATTTGGGTTTGGATCTGGTGGATCTGGTTTGGGGTAAGGTGGTTGAGCCCAATTGAACTAGATGGCTGCTGGAGACCCATTGGGTCGTTAATCGAGAACCCAGTTGAAAATGGGTAGGCCGTCGATGTGGAGCAGCAAACGTCTGGGTACAAAAAGGGCTGTTGCTGTTGCTGTAGATGTGATGGTGTAGAGAAAGAAAAGAAGTAATCGTAAGAAGTAGAAGGGAGAGAAGGTAAAGAAGGAGAAGAAGGATAGTTAGGGGTTTGAGAAGGAGAAGAAGGATAGTTAGGGGTTTGAGAAGGAGATGGGGTAGCTATTGAGGAAGCACTTTTCATAAAAGGTTCAAGTGCTTCCATTAACTCGCCCACCAAGGGGTCTGATTGAAGCGATATGCTACTGTAGAGATCCATTGTAGCTGCCATGCCTTCAAGAAAAGCTCAAAATTATAGACAAGAAGAAAAATTCAGAAGAAAAAAAAAAACCTAGTTCTTGATTTAAATTTAAAGAACAGGTTTGTGCTTTACAAAATAGAAAGTAAGAGAGGTATAGAAATAGACAACCTCTTTGGATTCAAGAACCTAAAAAACCAACCTTGAGGGAACTTAAAAACAACCCTTCAAGCTGATTCAGCTAGCAAAAGAAGAAATAGCTTAAAATCAACAGAATATGAAAGATAAAAACGTTTAAGAAAAAAAAAACCTGGATCTCGATTCTGAAAACACCTGGCTTTCGTTAAAATCCTTCTTAAGTTTGCTTTTTAAACACTACTTTCATCAGAAAAACAAACCCAGAAATCACAACTTGAAAGACAGATGATTAACAGAAAGGGATTCAGCGAAGCGGGGCATTACAGAGAGGGGGGGTCGATTAAAACTTAAAAATCAACAATCACAAAGAGCTCACTAAGCGCCCTTGCCTTTACTTTTCTCTCACTGTTTTCTTCTTCTTTCTTTTAGTGTGAACCACTCTTGTTCTTTCTTGATTTATCTCACCAGCTCTCTTGCACTTTATATAATCACGCCGTTGATTTCAACTAACCTCTCTCTTACCTCACTTCATCTTTGCTTGATTAATAATTCGAGCATTTTTAGGTCGCTCTCCGAACCAGCTAGCTTCTACTCGCGAAGCAAGGACTTTGTTTTCAATCAATGCTCATTGATCCAGTAGGCTGGAGACACGTGTTGGTCATCCCGTTCGTTCTTCGACACCTGTCCATCACTTACCGTCATGTTCAGTGGAATTTTGTAGATGGCCATTTGCTTGAAAAATTATCTCTAATCTTGTTGACTTTTTATTATGCGTTCACATTTTCTTTATGCAAAACACCATCATGTCTTTTGACAATTGCACGCTCCATGTACAATGCTTTAAAGAAAATGAATTAATTAATGTTTTGATCATCATGGAGAGATGATGGTGTAGATAAACGGTTGTGATCGTTATTAAAATTTAATGAGGAGGGATAAGGTTGAGGCCTTGAGGGGGCAGCTGATACACGGTTGTGGTTGACAACCTCTTTTCCAAAAAAATTTATTATTATTATTAATTTTATGAATTGATATTAAAATTTATATTATTTAAGATAAAACTTAGGTTATGTTTGTTTCCTGAAAAGTAATTTTTGAAAAATTAATTTTTAAATTTTCATGTGTTTGTTTCTCATTAGAAAAGTTAGTCAACGTAAAACACTTTCCAGTCAAAGGAAAATTTGGCTTGATTTCTAAAAAAGTGTTTTTCTGTAAAATTTGGGCGGAAAACACTTTTCAGAAGTTATGAAAAAATTAAAAATATCATATTATTTGCTGATTATATCAAATTTGATCATCAAACTTTTAATTGCTATATATATTTTGTTTTGAATATTTATTTTTCAATTTCATCTCTTAAAATTTAATTTTTATATTAACTTTGGTCCTCATTTTTATAATTATTATTTGTTTTTCCCTTATCATTTTTTCATTCTCATTCAACTTTTTAATTTGTAAGACTTGTTCCTCATTATTTTAATAAACTTGAGAAAAATAAAACATTAATAAGTTATTTTTCAGCTCATTTTTCATGACATAACCAAACACTGAAAAGTGTTTTCCAATTTATTTTTCATTACACTACCAAACATTAGAAAATAATTCACTTTCCCGGAATTCACTTTCAAAAGAAAACTATTTTCTAGCAACAAACGGGTCTTAAAAGATGTTTATAATTTTAAATTCTAATGTTTCTTTATATTTGTTCAAATAAGCATGCTATATAAAAATTGAGTTAATTAGTTTTTGCTTATATTTTTAAAATTGTATGGAAAATAAATGTATGTTATTTTTTTAGTTATGTTGATGTGGAATAAGGTTCAGAGTAATTGGATCATGATTGTGGTATTAAATTTATGATATATATGAAGATGTCGATAACCTGGTATGATTCAAATATAAGAGAAACTCTACTAAAATTTCAATAGAGTGAAAAATATCACCATGTTTTTTATATATATTTCCCTTAAAAGGCAATATTGTGGAAATTATATTTTTAAGAATGTGACAGTTTGGATTGGTTAATTTTACATTGTTTTAACAGAATTTAACACTCATTTTCATCTAATTTCCCAACATTGCTTTTCAATTTTTAAAAGCCTTCTTTCCTCTCTAAATTTCTTCATAAACTGGATTTTGGGTTTATTCACTATAAAGGGATAATTTAGTATTATTTTCTTAGTTCATTGGATTTTATTTAAGAGCGCACATAAACAAGATGGTGATGTTAAAATTTTAATAAAAACATTTTGCACCAGCCGAGAAGTAATAGAACTTTAAGAATAAATAATTAATATTTGAAAATAATAAAATTTGATCAATTTTATAGCCCTTCAACAAATAAATACATTTCTATTGTTTTTATTTTAATTTATACAAAAATATATTGTGTGAATAGTATGCATGTTAAGATTTTATTTTGATATCAATTAGAAGTATGATATATATTTAGTGTCCATGCTAGAATATATATATTTTGTTGCAAGTTGTCATATTATAATTATATTGCATGTTTATAAATTAAATATATAATCATCACTTTTCTAATTATTATTTGCTAATTTGTTAACAACATAAATTTTTATGTATGTTGATAAATATAGTGGATTGTTTTTAGTAATATATATATATATATATGCAGAGCCAATGGCCGGTTAACATATCCATTGTTTTTCATCTCGTCAAATAAATTTGTAAAAAGCCACTGGAATCCGCAGGACAAGTCCGTGATTAGAGTTTGTTTCTTTCTGTGTTTTAAAAGTATTTTTGATAAAATTTGAAATTTTTTTATTTTTTTATTAACTTGAAATTAATATGTTTTTAGTGTTTTCAAATCATTTTGATGTGCTGATGTCAAAAATAATTTTTAAAAATAAAAAAATATTATTGACATGTATTTTAACACGAAAAGTTATTTGAAAAGTAACCACAACGAAACTGCAAAACAAATCCAAATAATGAAATTTCTCCAAGACACTTCTTATCATTCCACGTTGTCAAGGGGTCCACTGAAAAAAGAAATAGTTGTGCTGATCAAATTCCTTTCTTATCCAAGATCGAAAGTCAAACCATGAAACCCTATTTTATTCATTGTATAGAAGCATATTCCACCCCTAGTTTTATTTATTTATATATATTTAACAAATACTAAAAACAATTGAAGGCGGCCACTGTTTATATAAACAGTGAGCCTCATCCTATTTTTAAATTTTTTTATTTTTTAGTTGCGTAATTTTACTGTATAATTATATAAAATTTAATTCTAAATTATAGTAAAAATATGAAATCAAAAGATAATTGCTAAACATATTTTTTTAGCTGTATTTTTTTACGATCTAATTATATGAATTTAGATTCAAAATTATAATTGAAATACAATAAACTAAAGTGAAATACAAAGAAAACACATAGATCACCTTAAATTCATGACAAATTTTATTTTAGATTGTCAAAAATAGTGAATGAAAAAAAAATAGTTAGTTACCACGATTCCAACAACAAAAATTATTAAGCTTGGTATTAGCGACTTAGTTTTATGTTAGTAAGTTTTCTTTTTAAAAATATTTGAAAAGAAAGATTGAGTTTTGTTTGACTTTTAGAATTTAGTTGATTTTAATTTATTAAATGATTATGAGTTATTATGAATTCAATACATGTGGTTTTGAAATATTTTTATGATAATTATTAGGTGTTTTAAATAAAATGGGTTAAAAAGAAGGTTTTCATTATATATATAAAAAAAACCCACCCATTGATTCTCTAAATCCAATATTTTATGTATTATACTTAATTCAACATAATGCATTAAACT
>Ga0307517_10012660_pt1 | contig 11548 bp, 4 predicted proteins | sample 23_EM_MG_FD_194515 | JGI IMG/M metagenome (GOLD analysis project Ga0307517, IMG submission 194515) | Populus trichocarpa ectomycorrhiza microbial communities from riparian zone in the Pacific Northwest, United States - 23_EM | ecosystem: Host-associated > Plants > Roots > Unclassified | place... | reverse complement strand
TTTCGTACGTGATGAAATTGCACATAGTTTAATAGAATAATAAAAAATATTTGATATCAATATTATTTATTTCATGATGTAATAACAGTAGTTAAATCTACAATATTTAAATTAAAAACTATCAATATTAATATATATATATTTTAATTATTTTATAACTTCAATTTAAAAAGCATTCTTTTAATCAAATATATTAAACTATTTTTTATTTAACTTTAATTTCAATCATAATTTTAATCAAACATATATTTTTTTCAAATTAATCATAACTGTAAATATTTTTTATAAAATAATTTTTTTAAAATTATATCCACAACAGCTATTACAATATATGCAATTCGTACGAGTGTTTTGTAAGGCGTGTTGCTACGGTAATTACTCTGAAAGACCTCTCGCACCTACACTTTTCTTGCCAGAAATTACGTCAGGGAGGAAGCAATTTTTTTCTTTAATACTATAATACCCTTTACTTTTCATAAAGACGGACATTCTTTTCAGGGTACTTTAGGTAAAGAAAGAGACCAAGGAACCCTGCATGAGCAGAGACGACAGAGAACCTGAGTTAGAGTGTGTTTGACAATGTGGTAGCGGTTGCTTTTTAAATAGCTTTTCGTGTCGAAATATATGTCAATGATGTTTTTTTATTTTTTAAAAATTATTTTTGACATCAGCACATCAAAACGATCCAAAAAGTACAAACCGTACTTAATTTTAACAAAAAAAAAAAATTTAAAATTTGATGAAACGCACTTACAAAGGCCGCTGCTTAGAAAAAAAAAAAAAAAAGCAGATAAAACTAAAGTTCGGTGGTAGAGCTGTCCCATCTCAAGCACCCAATTTCCTTGTTTCTGGTTCTGGTGCTGGTAAAGGTTTCCTTCAAGGCCTAATTTTCTGACTCTCCAGTATAATCATGGACCCAAAACTTGCAGGTTTCTCTCCCTTTAAGCCTTGCCCATCTGTCACCTAATCCTTGAAAGCCTTCTTTTTTCGCTTCACAATGAACAACCTGTACGTTATAGCTTGATTAATTTAGACGCTAATTGAGGTATGCATTTCTTTTATTAATTTAACTGACCCACCAGAAACCCAGGTAGTATTCGTGATCTATATAGAGAAATCGGTTCCTGCTATAAAATATTGCTAGGGCTTCCACATCGAGACCAGAACAGGACCTGTCCTTCCTCTGCATCATAATAGTCTCCTTGATAGCTGTACTTCTGTTTTCCATCACAGGAAATGGCAGCTGTTGTCACATATCTGGTCATCTTTACTGTCATCTCCAGCGCCCTTGCTTACGATCCTGACATGCTTCAAGACCTCTGCGTGGCTAATACTTCTGCAGGTATGTTTCGTGTAGCTTTGTTTGAACGGGGTTCTTTCTGTTTATAAAACACCGCCCCAGTCTTTGCACAACGATTTGACCGACATTATTAATTCTGGTTGCGTTTTGCAGGAATTAAAGTGAATGGGTTTACATGCAAGGCAGAGACAAATATCACTGAAGCTGATTTTTTCTTTGACGGTCTAGCCAAACCAGGAAAAGTTAACAATTCAGTAGGATCACTTGTAACAGGAGGCAATGTTGAGAAAATCCCAGGCCTAAACACCCTAGGCGTGTCACTGTCTCGTATTGACTATGCACCTGACGGCCTTAACCCACCTCACACTCACCCCCGAGCCACTGAAATGATCTTTGTGTTGGAAGGTGAACTGGATGTTGGATTTATCACCACTGCAAACAAATTGATCTCAAAGACTGTCAAGAAAGGCGAAGTCTTTGTGTTCCCTAGAGGTTTAGTTCATTTCCAGAAGAACAACGGTGACAAGGCAGCCTCTGTAATTTCAGCATTCAATAGTCAGTTGCCTGGTACCCAGTCCATTGCCATGACCTTGTTTACTTCAACCCCAGCAGTTCCTGACAATGTCTTGACTAAAGCTTTCCAAGTTGGTACCAAGGAGATTGACAAGATCAAAACCAAGCTTGCCCCCAAGAAGTCCTAATTTTGTTCCTAAAAAAATTCCCAATTCGGTACTATGCTTGATAAAGTCTCTTTGTTGATATTTGTAATTATATATTTTCTTCTTCTTTTTTTCCCTGAATTGAAGAATGCTATTGGATATAAGTTGATGTTCGCTATATCTTAAATTAACAGCAAGAGAAATAATAATACTGTCCCGGAATTATGAGTCAAGTTATACTATAGTTTTGACTTGCAACTTACACTTACATGCATCCATTGTCTTCAGCAGGTTGTTATTTTAAATTTAATTTAGTTTTTCTAGTTAGATTATTAGAATCTGGGAGGGTACCTTTTCTTTAATACTATAATTGCTGAAAAACTTCGACGAGGTTGCTATCTATTTCTTACGATATATACATACCACCCCTTCATCATCTGAGTGGATTGACCGTGACGATGAACTTGCAGGAATTGCCACAGCTAGCAACCATGCTGATGATTACAGAAACGGAACCCGGCATTTTCATAATTTTTTTATGGGCTTAACTGTAGTTTTATGTTTTAATCTGTTTAGTCAAGTAGGTTTTCATTTTTGTCATCTGTGAAACCATGGGAGCTGTTTTATGGAACTGATGCATGTACCCTCAAGAACACCTGCGTTGCGGCGCAGATTATATGACAGTGCTGATTAGCCATAATTCGCCAGAGCTATACTCTCAATGTTCCATTTTTTTTTTCTGACTGTTTTTTTAATTGGAATTCACTTTCAAAAAGAGAGTAATTTCCCACAAACAAACGTGGCCTGAGACAAATGGCAAAGGAAAATTGGCACATCGTGAGGAACTTTGGCACCTATGCGTGAATTTGAACATTGCTTCTGAAGGACTGCCCGAATGCCCAGTTTGAGGGAACCACGTTGAGGGCTGTTACGATCTTCCAATCACTGGTTTGGAGTTTGAAGGACAGGCTCTGACCATTTAGATAGCTTAGGCCCTGCCAATTGGCACCCCAATTTCTTGTCATGGCTTCCCATTTATTGGATTTAGACCCTTTGATCCATGCCTTAGAGATCTGATCTCCAGCTCCCCCGACATTTGATATAAGCACCGGCTCAAAGTAGCTCCCTCCATTGATGGTAAATCTGAAGCCTCCCCTTCTCTTGCATGTCACCCTGATGTACCAATACCGTTTAAAACAACAAGCCAACCACATAATTAAATACTATTGTCGGAACGGAAGAGCTCTGAATATTGATGAGAACATACTTTCTGTAGAGAATAGGTACAATTCCAGCTCTGTACTTGGCTATAGCCTGGAAGGCAGGTCGAGACAAGTCAAAGGGCGGTGAGGAGGGTTGCACCATCCTCCATTGTCACAAGCACGACGATAGTTAGGTGGACAGTAATCAGTAGCAGTAATGGTAATGGATTTACCCTTAAGGCACCATTGAGGGTCATTGGCTGCATCACAAACTATCTGATAGCACCGGCCGCCACATGACTCGCCATCATTGAACAAAGCTGTGCTCAGCTAGCGCCGCGGTGTTTATTCCATAACCATCAGTGTAAAGGTTTCCGTATCCACAGGCACCATCTAATTGGGCATCATTTTGAACAATTGTATGATCATAAATTGCATTTGTCACAACTATTTAGCTCTTTTCTGGCAAATGAACTATAGAGAGTTCAAGTAAAGACATTTTGACATATAATTGAACGAGCACTTACTCATTGTACCAGAACCATCACTTCCACCATAGCAAGTTGCATGGGCACGTTGCTATTTATAATAACTGCTAAATCTTCGTCTGCTCAATAAAATGTTCGCATGCAATTTGAAAAAAAGAAATGAAATTTGACTCTAATCATGTATATGATTGAGTGAATTCCGTTCTGTAATCATTGGTTAACAGATAGGGGCATTAATTAGTCTATTTCTCAGGAGCAATATTGACAAAAACCATGAAAATAACTTCTAACTCCTCTACTCCTCTCTAAAATAAGGATAATGCTGGGTTTTTTTTTTTATAAAAAAAATCAAATCCAAATTAAATTACTCTTTCTGTTACTAATTAAATTACCCTTTTTTTAATGAATAATATAATTTCTCATTTAGTATGAACATTGAATAATATAATTTATTTTTTTGGTTGAAGAAAGAATGTGCGGATCAGTTTGGTATTCCCCAGCAACATTAACAATGAAATACTTGTATAAATTAAATATTAACTCTCCGCTCCTCTTATAAAATTAAATAGTTTTCAATCCAAACCTTTCAAATAATGGATATATATAAATTACTACCCAAAATCAAAATCAAAATCTTATATGCTTTTTAAATTTATTATATAAAATTAAAAAAAAGATTGGGAGAGACTTAAAATAAATAGGATCGGGGAAGTCAGAGAATTTCATAAAAAAAGAATAAAAAGAATTCACCAGATATTTAACTGGGGAAGAGACAAATTGTCTCATTTGAGTTTTTTATTGAATTCTATGATAATTATAATAAATATTTAAATAAAATCCAACAATCTAAATTACAAACAAAAAATATATATTTATTTAATCAAAATTCTTTTTTTATTCATCTATTTCCTTTTTTTTTAAGCAGTTGTTTTTATCAGCAATATAGTTTATTAAATAAGAACTTGAGACAACTAAAATAAATATTCATAACAAATTCTAAGTCACTTCACTTCTCCTAATTAGGGTTTGAATAATTTGGATCCCAAAACTAAACCGTAATTTATTTTCACCTAAAAATATTATAGAAATCTTAATAATTATATTTTCAATTTCAAAAACATCTTCTAATTAATTTAAAATATAAAATCAAATCGAAAGAAGACAAACTTTGAGAATTCCGATCTAATTTTTTCTACATGATTTAAAGTCCAAACAACCTTCATTGAATTTTGTTAGAGATTAATATATAACTATTCTTAGAGACTCGCTTAATAACTTAATTTTTTTTTTTTACGGTGGGATGTTTTTTGACATGATATCAGAACTTTGTTGACCAAGTGGTTGATCACGAGAGTTCAAATCTCACTATCTGCATTCTAATTAATAAAAACTAAGCACAATATAATCTGGGTTGTACAAGTTTCAAGACCAAATGATTTCCACTCGAGAGAATGTGTTATAAATTAATATAAAATTATTCTTAAAACCTCACCTAACAACTTAAGTTTAGGTTGATATGATTGATTGATATAGTTATTTAATATGATATTAGAACTTTGTTGACCAAGCAGTTACGAGTTCAAATCTCACTACCTCTATTCTATTTGATAAAAATTAAATATAAGATAGTGTGAGTCTATGTGAGTTTTAAGACCGAAGAACTTTTATATGAGAAAATGTGTTAGAGAGGAATATAAAATTATTTTTAAGCTTTTAGATTCTCTTATCTTCAAGATTAATCTATTAACACCAAGATTGTCTTTTACTATTTTACTATTGTTGGATGAAATAACTTCCTCTCTCCTTTTCATCTTTAACAACTTCCTTTCTCCTGTCTTAACTTTCAGTAATTAAAATATTATAAAATAAAATTTTAAAGTTGAAATGTCAACACTGAAAAACTACAAAGATCAAAGTGTAAATTTGCATTGTATAAGATCAATACGGTCCATAACAACACAACAAGAGAAGATACAGAAACCAAACAGTGAAAGACCTACATCTTATAATATCTTTTATAAGTTATAATTTATTTTACTTTTCCATCATTCTCAATTGTTTTGAGCATTGATTATCGGTGCTCAAGAAACCCCGTTCCAATAAATAATAAATCAATTTTTTAGTTTAGAATTTTTTTAGGATATTGATTTAAATTATAGAACAATCATCAAAATATAGTCCATGGGAGCAATAAACAATTTGCAGACTTTTTAAAACCAACATAGAAAAATATGTCCTCCCCTTTAGCCTCTTCGTAATTCTTAAGTTAAAAGGGCCAGCATCGCTCTCATCTTTTACTTAGAATGAAAAACAATTCTCTGCCACCAAATTGATTTGGTACTGATCGAGTTTATTCTAAGACTTGAATTGTATAAGAGCATCCTCAAATCAGATTTTGGGATATCCTTGATCGTATAAAAGGGGAAGTCTAACATGAAGAATGATTAAAGCTATCTTGTCCAATGCTCGAATACTAGAGAATTAGCATAAAGATGGTAAAAATAATACAAGGATAATAGTTAAAAAAAGATAAATATATATAATGTTTTTTTTAACAAAAAAAATATAATATTGAATTCTTTTCCATAAATATTTAAAATAATATAATTATAATAGATTATCAATTAAATTTAAATTATATATAAAATTTAATTTAATTTAATATATAATTTAGTTTCAAACAAGCTCTAAATAAAAAAAAATACATTAACCTAAACTTAAGTGACAAGACATGAGTGCTTTTGTTTTGTTTTTTGTTTTTTTAATTTTATATCATTTCTAGTTAATTGTACTAAACTATAAGAATAATTCCTTGTATTTGATAATGATTATTTTTTAAAATATTTTTTTTGTTTAAAATGCATTTAAATATTTTTTTATTTTTTATATTAGCTATCAAAACCATTTAAAATATATAAAAAATAATTTAAAATTGTAAAAAATACAGGACACCACGTTGTAGAATCCGTGGTACGTACGTTCTCCCAGTACAGATAACTCGACGAGCAAAAAGAGACAACTAATACCTAACAGATGTTTGAAGATTCCTGACTAAAATATTAAAAGTCAAATCCATCAAAAATCCAAATATGAATTATTTATAATTGTAAATACATATTCATGGAATATGAGCGTACAATTGTTCTCTGATCACGAGTCATACCTAGTTAGGGTGCCGCATATCATGGCATGTCTTCGGGGTAAGTTCAGGTACGTTTCGGCATCCCCCATGTTCTGTGTGGATCAACCCAGTTTTTCACTTAGATTAATGATCAGAAGTCAGAACTCGCCTAGTCTTGTATCTCCCTCGAACCACGCTGCTGAGTTGCTCAGTACTCAAATTCGGCGGCTATTTTAAAAATTAAAAAAACACTGTTTCTCTAGATAAAAAAATTGTTGACGAAAATAGTGTTTTTACTTTTTTGCTCTTCAAACAGAAGAAAAAAAAAACTATTAGGCTACTTTCTCATGGGTAAAACGGTATTTACACAAGGAACTTTCACCATTTTAAGATTAACTAATTTTTAAACACTAAAATAACTTAAATACATTTAAAAATAAAATTTATAAACCTCGTATAGATGAGCTTTTTGGTATTTTATACTTGAATTCACAGAAAGATGACATACTTACCATTGAAATAAAAAATTCTTTAACTAAAAAGCATAATAATAACCTAATTACCCTTGGAAGGAAATATTTATGCCTTTGGACAGAGGGCATCTTCTTCATTACATTATGGGTTTTTTTTTTTTTTTTTTATGTTAGTTAGGTATAATGAGAGGTAATTTGATATTTTTTAAATAAAAAATATTAATTTAAATAAAAAATGGTTGACGCGCTCGCGTCGGCCTCTCTGCCATATTAAATTGGCATTTGTAGTTGATTACAATGGCTAAAAATACCCTTCTATGATGGTGTTTGAATTGTCTCAGTAGTCTCTCATTTACTCGGCGAAGCGGGTGGCGAACGAACCTTTGGCGTGGTGTCAACCATCTTTTCTTCATTTCCTCTCTCTTTTGTTTTTCCTCCTTGATTTCCACGCATCCCCTCTAAATTTTTAAACCAGCCCCTCAATTTATTTTTTCATTGAATTTGATCTCTCTTCTTTTTATTACTATTTATCTTATTTGAATTAGTTTATAAAATTATATTTGTTTTCAATTTTATCATCCTTTGATTTTTTCATCTATTAGAATTGATATTCACTCTTTTGATTGCTATTTTTTTTTATTTTATATTGTTTTTAAATTGATTTTTTTTTCAATTTCACCCTACTTTATATTTTTTTTCTTTTCATATTTGATTTTTATTCTTTCTATTGTTAATTTTTTATACTTTTATAATTTTTTTAAATTGATGTATTTTTTTTCAATTTCATCTTTCAACATTAAATTATTGGTTTATATGTAATTTTTCACTAATTTTGAAAATGATCCTCGGGTGTTTTTGTTTGTTGTTCCTTTTTAGATTCGATATTTTTTTTATAAAAATTCTTTATTAATTGAAATGAATTAATTAAATATAAGCATACTCTTAATGGTGGTGGGCTAGTGTTCATAATGGAGTAACGGTGAGTTTTTGAAGGATTTTTTTTGTCTTGAATATGATATTAGCCGTTTATTTTTTATGGTTAATTATGGCTAATTTTTTTTATTTTATCTACTATCATTGATTTGTTTTTAGATCGTATTGTTAGATTAGTTAAATTTACTAAATTCAGTCAAGTTAATAATTAGAATCTTACATTTTTTCTATTTTATTTTAAAAAATACTATGACTTGAACTTTTTTTATGTTAAAAAAAATTAGTCTGCGTAATAATTAGAAGAGGTAACATAAATAAAGGTATGAGAATAGCATGGGAATTTGGAAATGTATATTGTAATGCACGAAGCAGACCATTGCGCTTACACAAGTTTCTTCCCTTTCTCGGTGGGCTTAATCGTAAAATGCCAAGCCACGCCCCAGATGGTTTTTAATACAGACGTCCTAAAATACAGTGCGGACAAACCAAAAAAAAAAAAAAAAATAGCACTTTAACAAATTAAAGACGACAGGTTGCAAAGGGGAATAGGCACACTATCAGGAACTTTTGCAGCTATCCTGTGCATGATTTTTAGAATTAGAACTGAACATTGCTTTTGAAGGACTGCCCAAATACCCAATTGGAGGGTGCCACGTTGAGTGCTGTTCTGGTCTGCCCATTGCTGGTTTGGATTTTGAAGGACAAGCTCTGACCATTTAGATAGCTCAGGCTCTGCCAATTGGATCCCCAGTTTCTTGACATGGCTTCCCATTGGTTAGATTTAGACCCTTTGATCCATACCCTAGAGATATCTCCAGCTCCACCGACATTGGATATGAGCACCAGCTCAAAGTAGTTCTTTCCATTGATGGTAAATCTGATGCCTCCACTTCTGTCGCAGCCCACCCTGATGATACACCAGAATTAATAAAACACGAAAACACATAATTCCAAAATTTCATGTCAAGAGAGTCGGAATGGAAGGTATTAAGTATTAATAAGAACGTACTTTCTGTAGAGGATAGGTACAATTCCAGCTCTGTACTTGGCAATAGTCTGGAAAGCAGGCTGAGACATGTCGAAATGCGGCCGAGGAGGGTTGCACCAGCCGCCATTGTCATTAGGGAGGTTATAATTTGGTGGACAGAAATTAGTAGCAGTGATGGTAATATATTTACCCCTTAGGCACCACTGAGGAACCTTCGTTGAATCACAGATTATCTGATAGCACCCACCACATGACTTGCCATCATTGAACAAAGCCGTGCTCAGTGCCGCAGTTTTTATTCCGTAGCCATCGGTGTAAAGGTTTCCATATCCACAGGCACCACCTAAATGGGCATCATTAACTCAAAACAGTCAGCACTTTTTTGAACAACTGTATCATCACATGTTGCACCGCAATACTTTCCCTTAGGGCACATAGAAAGAGAGAATATTGAAAGTAAATAAGCAGTACTTACCCATTGTACCAGAAGCATCACTTCCCCCATAGAAAGTTGCATGGGCTTGTTGCCAAGCCGCGGAGGCTGAGTGAAACTGTGTGCAGTATATACCTAGGAACAAAAATACTGCACAGCTGAGAACAGAAAGGCTTGCCATAATATTATCTGTTCTCCAAGACAATGAAGGCTGGTTTATTTGCTATTGCTAGAGCTAGATAGCTAGTTTAATTTGATAAAGAAGATAGCAAACTCGGCAACTATTTATAATCACTACTCACATTCTGTCCGCTCATTAAAATATCATTCAAGCAATATGAAATGGGGGGGAAATTGATTGCAACCATGTTGACTGAGCGCAATATATTCCATGATCATTGAATGGCAACAGGGGCGGCATTAGGCAATATCTCTATAAGCTTGAATTAATAAGTGAGTCTAGAATACTGTAAATTAAAGAGTGTTTTTCAAAGAATCATTTTGATTTTCTAGATGTATACAATCATGATATTATTTTTTAAGTCTCTTGTATAATCACCGAACTAGTTTAAATATCAAAGTGAGCTCCAAATTAAAAAAAAAAAAAAGAAGAAGAAGATGGTTAGGTGGTATCCTTCCTATAACTTAGATCAAAGACAAGCTATCCACTCTCTAAGAAATTGACTTCTTCCAACGTTACTTCAAGATGCTCGTAAAGAAATTTCCTCTCGGTAGAAAGTTATTTATTTATCATATTCTCTTGCATTTCCAATCATACTTCTAACTAGACTTCACGGCAATATCCATCAGAATTACAATCAAATCAGGAATGTGTAATTAATTTTTCATAAATATATGCATGCTGCTGTCACCTAAAACCTGCATGAGCGAACCCAGAGGATTCATCCATATCAGCATATATCCCACATGTAGCATCAGTTCAAGTTCTTGGGATTTGGACAAGTCCAAAACCAGAACAAAAGGTTTGCTTGCAGTAGCTTGTAAGATTCGTGGTACGTTATAGTACAGTTGACGTGCCAATCGCCAAGCAGACAATAAACTATTGCAAGAGCATTTTTTTATAGGCAACGCCAACTATATCTAGTCTGCAACTATATAACAGAACATTTCCATAACTAACGCCTAGCAAGGGTATGAATTGAAGGCTACAACTAAACTATTCAAAGTCAAATCGATGAAAAAACATCAAATGTAACTTACAAATAATAATTTTCTTTTGTGCTCGCAGCTATGCATGCAACCACTAGGTATATTTAAGAGCTATTATGACTTGTTATCAAGAAATAAACACATTTATGGAAGAAGTTTAAGATAAAATACAAGTCAGTTATCTATAAATGTACGCATAGTTATCCTGGTGGTGATGCTGACTAGCTAGGGTACCGTTTATCTTGGCATGTCTTGGGGGATGTTCACGTTCATGGCACATGGGTGATGACATCCCCAGTGAGCTCACACAACCAACCAATAAATGATTCACACATGGGATCGTATTGTTTATTTGAAATGTAAAGCAATAGAATATTTTGTGTTAACTAATTCATGCCAAGGCCTTGGATTTAACTCTTGCTCGTCATATTTGCCCAAACGAATGATTTACAACCATCAAGAACAAAAACCGTGAAAGATAACAGGTTAATTCAGTAGAAGTTAAATCAGTAGAATAATTGTTTTTAAAATATTTTTTATTTAAAAATATATTAATATTTTTTAATATCACTAAATCAGAACAATACAAAATTTTTTTTAAAAAATAATTTATAATAAAAAAAATTAAATTTTGCAAAAAGCACTGTTGCACCACCTAGACAAACAGTGCCTTCTTCTCAGTGAATAACCAACCGGTCCATCTGCAACTGAGTTCCTCAATGTTGTTCAACTTTGTAATTGGCAGACGAGAAGAAAAAAAATGGAGAGAAGATTTTATATA
>Ga0307517_10012659_pt1 | contig 11548 bp, 7 predicted proteins | sample 23_EM_MG_FD_194515 | JGI IMG/M metagenome (GOLD analysis project Ga0307517, IMG submission 194515) | Populus trichocarpa ectomycorrhiza microbial communities from riparian zone in the Pacific Northwest, United States - 23_EM | ecosystem: Host-associated > Plants > Roots > Unclassified | place... | reverse complement strand
TTCCAATCTCCACCATCTAAAATGAAAAAAAAAAAAAATCAGAGTTATGTTTGGACTAATCGACATCTTTGCTATTTTAAAGGTCATTTTTCCATTAATTACAACCTTTTCTTTTATTTATACCTTTATGTATTTTATTTTATTTTTCACAAAAACTATCCAGTTTTATGCTTAAATTGCTAGTCCTTACCGAACTTTGATTGAGATGAGATCTTAAAAAAAGGTAGGACAACATATTTATAGATCTCATGCAAAATTACATCTCGATCTGACTGTTGGATTGAGAACTCTACTCTTTAGTGTAAAATTAATCAGTTCGTGACTTTTCATCAATAATCTAGATTTTTTTGTTCAATCCTCACATAAATCATATCAATTATGCTTCTAAACCCTTAGGGTCATTTTATTGTTTTGAAATATATTTATTTTAAATTTGCATTATCCTTTTTTTATAGTTTATTCTTTATTACCTCACTTATTCCATAGAATTTTTTTTTATCATTTTCCTTATTATTTTACCCATTAAAATGCATTATTGGTTTCGCCGTCGTTATGAATTCCAAACTAAAATTTATTTTATGATGATCATCCCCTCCATTATATATCACAATCATTGTTATTATCATCATTTATTTATTCTTTCTTATCTCGGTTTCCATCACTCATTGAGGTCTTACTACTTCCAGTCTTACATTTACACAGGGGTTTACAAGATATGTGAAAGAAAATCAAGCTAACATGTTAACAAGGAAGTTACACTTCACAAAATAAAGTTCTGAAAAACTTTAGTAGGTCTTTAAGGTAGAACATAGATCTAATGTTGTTTATCTTTAAGTGAGTGATTGTTAAGCAATGGAGACAAATAACCCTCCTCTCCTACTTATAGTAAAAAAGTTGTTGCAAATTAAGTTAGTTATGTGTCTTCGTTGGTTGGATTGTGTGCCACTATTAGTTGAATTATGTGCCATTATAAAAGGATGAATGTGAAATTAAGCTGGATTATTTACATTGTTGATTATAAATAGAAGCATAAACAAATAGAACATGCAATCAAGCTGAAAATTAAAACATTAAGATTGAGAGAAAAGAGTGTGTAAGGTGAGGAGAGAAGAGAGTTCTTCTTTTCCATTGTAAATTATGATTTTTCTTTGAAAAAATAAAATCAGCAACTCTATAAATGTAAGCAATTGTCGAACCATATTAAAATTATTTGTGTTCTACTTTTAGGAATTTCGAACACTTCATTCATCATAAAATGGACAATCTCATACAAAACATAATCTAGTTTTATTTCATTTCACTAGGCAAATAACACCCTAATTTATTTGATAATTTAATTCATCCATTTTTTTATCCACAAGCATAAATATTATATATAATGAGTTAAGATAACTAATTGATAATGAATGAGTTTATTTGTTGCAGAAATCACAAAGTAGATGATAAGAAACTATTAGGATTTGAATTGGTACAAATTACTACAAATAAAGTTAAAGTTATCAAGGAAAGAATAAAGATGGCTTAGGATGGATAAAAAAGTTATGCTAACAATCAAAGAAGATCAATGGAGTTTGAGATAAAGGGCCGGGTGTTTTTAAAGGTTGCCCTATAAAGAATATCATTCAATTCAGAATGAAGGGTAAATTTGCTCCGAGGTATATTAGTTGTTGGAAGTTATAAGAAAAATTTGGACCAGTATCTTATTAGTTGGAATTACCTCTTATGATGTCAAAGGTGCATGAAGTGTTTCATGTATCATTACTTTGGAAGGCCATGGTAGACCCTTCGTATGTATCGCTATAAGTCCCAATGGAGATCCAAGATGATTAAATAGTGGAAATGAAGCCGATAATGATTATGGATAAAAGAGAAAAAGAGTTAAAAAATAAGAAAGTTCCTTTAGTAAATGTGTTATAGAGCAACTCTCAAATTAAAAAAGAAACATAGGAGAGATATGATGTGATGAAGAGAAAGAAACCAAGTTTATTTGATGATTAAGGTAAGAAAAACTAATTTTTAGGAACGAAATTTTGTTAAGAGAGGAGAATGTAAAACCCTAAGTTTTTATTATAAGAAGAATAATATGAAATAAATAGTGTTTTCTTTGAAGGGTCTAAAAATAAATAAATAAATAAAAGAAGGGAAGATTGAAATTGTAAAAAAAAAAAAAAGGTTGGGCGTGAAAGAAAAGATTTAGATGGTGAGTAGAATGAACTCTAAAAGAAAAAAAAGAAAAAAAAGTAGCAGCCTCTCTTAAAGGGAAGATAGTCACTGTTTTGAATAAAAAAAACCTTTCTTAAAAGGAAGAGAGTCATTGTTTTGAATTAAAAAAAAAGAGGGAAGGGGAGATAACTTCTCTTCTTCTTTTTTTAACCGTAGTCTCTTAAAGAAAACAATTTAAAACAAGAAATTGAGAGAAACACATAGAGGGAGATTTATAAAGTGAAACTTTACATAAGCCAGAAATCATGAACATAATAAAGGGAAATAAGAACTCAAAGAAAGATTAAGAAAAGAAAGGAAGAGAGATTTAGTCTGAAGAACTTATTCAAAAAGGGTTCAATTAAGTTCAAGAAATAAGGTAAAGTGTCTATTAAACCCAAATAATGTACTTTGAGATGAGATTGTGGGGTAGAAAGCAAAATCCCCAATCCTTAAGAAAATTAGGGTTTATGAAAAAATTGGGAAAAATATGTTCTTTGCAAATATTTTAGGATATAACCCCAAAATGAAGGTTTCTTGTATGTTCTTTGTTGCAAATTATAAATGATAAGTGTTAAGGGGACATCTTACATGAAATATGTGTTGTTGCTTGCATGAAAGTCTGGTGAAAGATTTAATTTCTTGAGTTTTTGAATTTTAAAGATATGTAGAAATGAATGTATCTCCTTAAAGAATCCATCATTTGGTGTACTAAGTATGAAATTTGCATGAGTATGAGTTGATCTTGAAAGGAATGAAAAACTCAAGATTTCAGGGATGAAGTTTCGACTAGGAAAAAAAATAAAAGAAAAATTTTCCAGTAGTCAAATCGAGCTAGCTATTTTAAGAAATGGCTAGATCGATTCAAGAAATGGTCAGACTGTTTCTCAAAATAGCCAGACCATTTTGGCTACTGTTTTATGGTAGTTTGATTTTGTGTTTTTGTCTTTTCTTGTTTTTTATCCAAATATTTTAGGTTGTTTAAGGAATATGGATGATTATTACGTGGATAAGAAAACATATTAAGTGAATAACTTGTATGATAGCATTTCATATATTGGAATGTTAAGTCAAAAAATTATGTGTAATGATGTAAGGGTACATGTATTCATTAATAACAAATATCTGAATTGTTAAAAGAATACTGAGCAACGTGTTCTTAATATTATGAAGTAGAGAATGTGATATGAGACTTGATGTGATACAGGTAAGGCATCAGCTATGAGATCCCAAGAAAGTGGAACAAGACCAGCGGGAGGAACATATAGGTGTTTGTCACCTTAAAACCTCTTTAATTTATAGTAACTGTTATAAGTTACTAATTCCAATAAAAGGATTGTTGATTTGTATAATATGTGTTGTGGACGGTAAGTACTTATGAAATCTCAGTGTGAATATTTGTTTAAATAAGTGTTGGGTTGTTGAATGAAAAGCCAACTCCATGAGTAGGGCTTAGTTGATTAAATAAAATTTACAGAAACAAGTGCATATGATTTTTATGCAAAATAGTCAGCCATATGTGTGGGGGCTAAGGTTAAAGCCCTTTAGAGGGCAAGATTGATGCATTCTTATGCGTGGAAGTTGGCCACAAGAGTGGAGACTAAAAAATGTTATCATCAAATCAGTCATGAGAAAATGAAGACTTGATCATAAAATTAATGTATTGACCACAAGTGTGGGGATAATGTGGAATTTATGGTTAGTTGTATTAGTAGAGATTAGGAAGGTGTTGAACATCACCTTAGGAATAGAAGCCAATTGAAAGAAAGGAACAATCATTAATTATATCAAACACTATTTAGTTGTAGGACTTTATCAGTTTCCAATTAGTTATAGGATTTTTATATTTTATGTTAATCATACTACTTTTTACAAAATTATAATAAACTTATTTGTTGAATTACGGGGATTGTTAAGCTATTATAGTAAAGATTTATTAATGTCAATAAATTTCATCATTTTATTTTAATTATAAGATTGCAATATTTTACTATTTTAAGTGCTTCTACTATATCAATGTATTGAAAAAACTATATATGATTGTTTGATTGAAAAATTCATGTAGTTGGTTATAGATAGTGCATTACAGGTGGAAATGAGTACACCTGAGACTATATATGTGTGTGTGCGTGTGTGATTTTTATGTGACATATTATTGGTTATTTTATGTACCCATATATTGAGATGTGGGTGGTGTTATAATAATCCTAACTCAAATTCGTGAAATCAAGTATCAATTTCATTCGTATTCACTTAAACTTGTATAATCAAGTCTAGAACTCCTTACATGGTGATAAATTGAGCTTCAAATCATAACTAGTCAAAATTCTTCCACCCCTCTCTTTCCTTTCACTTTGTCCAAGAGTTTCTCTCTCTTCTTCTCATCTCTTTCACTTGATTTCTCTTTAGATTTTATGTTATATCATGTTAATCTATTATTCCCTCACCTTTCATGTCAATCTCATACTCCTTCTCATGGATTCTAGTGTTTAACTTAGCTTTTCTCTCTTTTTTTCTTCATTTTCCCCTTTCTTTAGCAGCCCATGCTAAAATATAAAAAGGAGAAAGGGCTGTATTTTTTTGCTAAAGTCTATTTTACCCCTTTAAATTATGTATGTTTTATTTTTTTGTATTTCAGTCCAACTTTCAATATTTTCATAAGGCCTTCTCAAACTCTTATTTCTTTGAAGTTTTAACCTGGGATATAAAAACATGTTAGGAGGATCGCTATAAAATCTAAGCCTACTACAACTATCATATCAATATTTATGTTTGATATCATAAAACTGGATAATACTAGAATTATAGCCCGAATTTGATTTCAAGCCCAACTTCTAACATGTCGTTCTATCTCGTCCAGATGAAGTACATATGTCTACTTTTCAACCGAACTAGAATCAAAATAAAACTCCTTTGAAGCTCGAGTTATCGGCCGAACAGTAGCCAAAGGTCTAGTGTGACAAATTTAGCTTTTTTTAACTCGAACCTCTGAACTTAGCCCATTAATTTCATCTTTGAACCTCTTCAATTTTGACTTTATATTAGGCCCAATTGGTGGCATAGACAAGATCAATTTATTTATTTTTTTATTATTTATTTCATCTACGAACTAATTATCGTTTCACAATAACATTACTGATTTTTACTCGAGGTTTACACCAACACTTTTTCATGTAGTTCTTATCTTAAAATTTATTCCTCATTTTCCTTATCATTTCTTGAAATTATTTTCTCATTCTTTAAACACATGTATTTTCATTTCTTCCATCTATCATCATCCCTTCTAGGTTAAATATTCATTTCATTTAGTAAAATTTCCCCTCATTAATTTTATAAATTTTTCTAAGGGATAAAAAACAATCAAATAGTTATTTAATTATTGTTTATCATGTTTAATTTAATTGTATTTTTTCCAAAAAATTGCTTTCTTTTTTCCTTAAATTTTCTATCCTATTTACTTGTTTTTTTGACCTTTTCTATTTTTTTAAAATAAAAAATGAAATGAAAAAGAGCATGAAATGGATGAAAATGATCAAGTTATAAATAAATACAAAAGAATAGGGATTAAGTAATAATTTCTTAAACCACGAGGATTATATATATGATAAGTTTTAAATTTTGAGGTCGAAATTTCCAAAAGTTTGTGCTATTCTGAGGTAATTCTTTTTTTTTAATCTTATTTAGTTACTAATTTTGAGTAAAGATTTTAGATAAAATTAAAAACAAATTTGATGCAATAAATGGGCGGAGAGCGTTTTGAGCAGAAGGTATGCATGTTTTATTTATTGTATTTCAGAAAATGGAAATGCTGTCAAGTGTCAACCAACCAAATAAGTGAGAAAGACTCAAGACAACAAGACAACAAGAAGAGAGAGAGAGAGAGAGAGAATCGATGATTCCAAATTCGTGAAGGGAAGCAATCCCTCCCTCACACGCACATGCATGCCCTTCTCTTTTCCCTTTTAACCAGAAATAATTCATTCCAACTCCCACTTTCCTCCTCTTCGATTTCTTCCTCTGCGATTCATTTGGTTGCTTTGCACGGTGCTTGATCCAACTTCTCACTATTTTATTTTGATTTTCACCGGAAACAAATTATAGCAGGATCATTGATGGAGTTGGGCAGAGCAAGCTCCCCACCAGTTCGAACAATTCCAATAGACTCACCAATTTGTAATGTTTATTTTCTTAAGAAATTGAATATATTGGAAATAAGCGAATTATTTTGTTCATAAAACTATCTGTGTATTTGCTGACAGCTGCTTTGAATAAGTTTAAACAGCAGAATCTCCCAGCATGTAAGCCAGTCCTCAAGCCATCCTGTGTGAGTCTCAGTTATCTACAACCACCAGATATGTGTGTGTGTGTGTGTGTGAATCTTTCTTTTTCTTTTTCAAGTGTTGATATTGTTTTTTGTTTTTGTAGGTTATTACTTCTTTTTTGGTGCTCGGTTTTATTTTCGTTCCTATTGGACTTACCACTCTTTGTGCTTCTCGTACTGTAACTACTCTCGCTACCTGTCATTTCATCTCCTTGCTTTGTTTAGGATTTTTATTTTCCTTCTTTTGATTGGTGTTTTCTTATAGGTTGTTGAAATTGTTGATCGCTATGATTCGGGATGTGTTCCTGGGGCATTTAGAAGCAACAAAGTGTCCTTTATCAAAGATACCTCTCTTCCCAAAAACTGCTCTCGGATCCTCAAGGTCAGACTCTGTTTCCACATTAAATTTATCTTCAATATGTGTTGATTTTGCAGTTGTTGCTCTTAAAATTTGCAAAGCTTTGTACGGTGCTTCCCCACAAATATGTAGTTGTCACTTGTTCTGATATTTCCTTTTCTTTTCTTCTATTTATTGCTTATTTTCATGAATGAGGCATTGCATGATATGGGCTTCACTTGTTCCATTTTATGATTGAGTTTATTTGCCACTTACACTGCATGAAGCATGTTTGACTGTCATCAGTCTTCTAACATGTTTTTGTAAATGGAAGTTTTGGTGGTTTCTAATTTTATGAATCTCAGGAAACATGATTTTGTGCTATGCAGTGATTCGTTAACAAACCAGGTTTTTATATATATATATCCACGCTTGAAAAGACTGTGTCTGCAAGTGACTACAGTCTGAAAAATCTATTTTATTTATGTAACCATGGATTCCATTGAATCTCATATCTCCTCTATTGTTGTTCCCATTTGTTCATTTTGTACCTTGTTATGTAGGTGCGCAAGCATATGAAAGCTCCAATTTATATCTATTATCAGCTTGACAATTACTATCAAAATCACCGAAGGTGAGATTTCTTTCCTTCACTTCCAATGTAGTGCTATTTCTGAATTTTTGGTTTAGTTAATGATTTTTCTTCTTCTTTCTTTGTTATTGTTACTTTTCTTGTATACCCATCCTTCTGTTCAATGTGTACTGTTAGTAGCTCTGCCTTTGCAGTTAAGTTCTTTAGTAAGCTAGTTGTGCATCTATTTTGTTTTAGGGAGCTTTTGAAGAAATCCCTTCGCAAGTCTGTTTCTAAGTCTGGCGTTATTATTTTATATAATTGCCTTATAGCATTGCTTCTCATGGTGGCTCGCTTGAAAACTCTGCTGCTTGCTTTTCTCCATTGTTATCCTGACGTCATTAACTTGCATCATTAACTCCTGGATACATTCCAGGTATGTGAAAAGTAGAAGTGATCAGCAACTCTTACATGGACTTAAGTCCAACAATACAAGTTCCTGTGAACCTGAAGAGTTCAATAATGGTCTTCCTGTTGTCCCTTGTGGGCTGATAGCATGGAGTTTGTTCAATGACACGTACACATTTGTTCGTGGAACAAAAGAATTGAGGATCAATAGGAAGAATATTGCATGGGAGAGTGATCGTGATAGCAAATTTGGGAAGCATGTATATCCCCTTAATTTCCAGAATGGAACCTTGATCGGTGGTGGGAAACTAGATCCCCATATCCCTGTATGTATTGACAGTTTATTACTTTTTGTTAGTTTGCTCTTTCCATAATTTATTATCTGAACATATTACCACCACGGAACACCTTCCATGCAACATTCTCTTTCGCATAACTTTGCTATACCACTTTTTTATTCATAGCCTTCATTGCTTGTATTCTAGAGCAAGTGGATCTTCTTTCTTTTAACTGATCTCTTATCCACATTACATGGCTTAATGTTTTGATAAAAGTAGCAGCTATGCAAAATTGCACGATGCTTTTTAAAAATTGTGCTGAATATCTATGATAGAAATTGTCAATGCAAGAAAGGGAATGTTAAATCATTTCTTGATTGAGTTGATTTTTCATGTCTTTTTATGGGGAATGAAAGTGCACCTGTCTCCAGATTGTACCCTACATCTAGATCTCAATATCCCTTATTCAGTATTACCCTAGGTGCAACAATTGTCTCACATGGATATGATATGAAGAAAATTTCTAGGTTGTCTGATTCATCTTTCACAGAATTTCTCACATAAATATAGTCTACTGGTTCAAAATCATTCTCTGAATATACTGTTACAGATGAAATAAGTCTTGTCTTTTTGTTTTCTTTCCTTTCTCTTGCTTGGCATTTGTTGATGGGGTTGTTGCTACATTAATAGCTAAGTGATCAAGAGGATCTCATTGTATGGATGCGCACTGCTGCTCTTCCTAGCTTCCGCAAGTTGTATGGTAGAATTGAAGAGGACTTGGAGGCAGATGATGTTATAGTGGTCCATCTAATGAACAATTATAACACGTACAGCTTTGGAGGAAAAAAGAAGCTTGTTCTTTCAACATCAAGTTGGTTAGGAGGAAGGAATGACTTCCTTGGAGTTGCCTACATCTTTGTTGGCGGTTCTTCTATAATCCTCTCAATTGTCTTCTTGTTGCTTCATATGAAAAATTCAAGGTAGTAAACTTATTCCCAGACCAATTTCCTTTAAATTTTTGTATATTCATTTTCACATCAAAACACTAAAACTAAGCAATCATTGACTCGAACTTGAGGCTTGTGAAGAATGTTTATGACATACTCTCAATTTTCTTTAATACTCGATGCCTGTTTTTTGGTGCAAAAATTAATATGGGGATCTAATTTGATCATCTCACCTTTATATATGATACTTACTAGAAATTCATCCAATATACATGTTAGTTGTAATGGTTCTTATAAATATTATTATCACAAATTTTCCTCCCAAATATCTCCCTTTTTGTGTTGGGCTTCTTGTTCAGCTGCATTATGTACCACCTCATTTGTCCAATTATTATTTTCAGGTTCATTTTTTCTGTCTGTTTCCTTTCTCCACGTGCAAAAATCATTGAAAACATTTGCCTAGTGTTCAGCATTTCTTATGGTATTATTACAACTTGGAATTTTGTATGGATATTTGTGGCGAGCTATGCTGTATTGTTATGAAATTGTCATGTTTAAACAATGGCACTGTAGTTTTCTTATGCAGCATAGCCTTGTTTATGTCTGCTACCTATACATTTTGACTCAAGATGTGTTCTCTGCCAAGATTTTCCATTAATGTGATGGCAACTAGTTTGCTGGAGCTTGCATGCATTAACAAGTTGCATATACATAAGTCCAGTTTGATGATTTAATAACCAGACACTAATCTCATAGATGCTCGATGCAGGTACTAAAGAGTCCTTGGCGGTTCTTTTTTGGTTTCTGACAGGCCTTGTGTGGACAAAACTGTATCATCCTGGAGTGGAAAAGACCATTCTAGTTGAAGAGGTGACGATGCTTTCCAATTTAAGATTATTAAATGATAATTGTAGTAGTCGTGTATTTTGTGTTGAAATTGCTGAACAACTTGAAAATGTGTTAGGACTGACACAAAGAGCTTGAGGGTGATTCAAAAGAAAAGAGTGATATCTGATGCTCATTACATTTAAAAAAAAAAAATTAAGAAAAATTTCAAATATGAATAGAAGATTTTGTGTGCATTTAATAAAATCAGCTGATAATTATTTGTGTAAATAAATAATAAATACTAAAAAAAGTGGTTAATGATAACAAAAACCGAACTTTGAAGCTAAGTAATAGATTCAAATTAATAAAGAGGCTTGGCCTTAATTTCTTTTTTCTTGGCTCAAGGGGCTGACGATCCCTTTTCTAGGTGGCGCACTGTCTAATTGCTTAGTTTCCAACCAATATAGTAATAATAAAAAATTTAGGCTAGTTTTTTTTATATCTAAAAAATGTTTTTTCAATTTATTTTTACCTGAAAGTAAATAATAAAATGCCTGTTATACTCTCCTATTAAATCAATCAATCAACTTAAAACACTTTTTAATTGCTCACAAAACATTAAATTCTCAACCTTGTTAACTTTTCAAGCAAGATAAAGAATATAAAACTTTCATCAAAATTCTTTTCATGAATTAAAACTTGTTGATACAAATATTTTTTTTTATTGTTAAATTGTAGTCAAGTGACAACTTTTTTTTTTTTATAATAAAGATTCTCTTCTTTTTAAAATTTAAATGTAAATAAAATGAAGTTTTGAATCAAGAATATATATATATAAAAACCTCTCATTTTTTGCCTCATTATCAAATTTGATCTCCTCATTTCAATTTCAATTTTACATAAACAATAAAACAAAATTATGTTATACAAAATCAACACCAACATAATGTCGAGATGTTTTTAATATCATGAGATTTTTAGAGAAAATAAATCAAAACAAATCATCCAACTCAATTCTCAATACACAAAAAGTGAACAAAAATTAATAAAAAGCTAAAAGAAAAGGAAATTGTTCAAGTAAACATTGTTTTGTTAAAGGATCCATAGTGATTTGTAAAGGCTTTTTAATTTATTTTTTTAATTTTAATTTGATCATACCTTATAGATAATTAATTTATTCTTGTCGACATGTATATATTTTTATGAGATTTTGTATGGGATTTAAGAAAATAGAAATTGGTGTGTATGATGATTTAATGATTATATTCTTTTGGCAGCCTTAGAGCCTCGGCTTCATCAGCAATAGAAATGGCTCCCTTCACCCAAATGTCACCTAAAAGTATTAGATCGATCAATCCTGGGTGGACTTAACTTGACTTAGTCATTCCAGCCAATTTCTTGGCTCGAGCCAAGCCTGGGATGTTCTCGAGGTTTCAGGCTTATTAAAAAAACAATGTAGAAGGGAAAAATCAACCCCTAAAATGGTCACTAATTACAACATAACATATAATGTTTTATATGAATAGTTATCTCAAAGCAATAACAATAGCAATTCATACTGACAAAAGGAACAAACACCTTTATCAAAGGTGAATCAAGGAATTAAAATCCCCTTAAAACTTATTACATCTGCCAAAAAATGAAGATCATGGTGGT
>Ga0307517_10012658_pt1 | contig 11548 bp, 8 predicted proteins | sample 23_EM_MG_FD_194515 | JGI IMG/M metagenome (GOLD analysis project Ga0307517, IMG submission 194515) | Populus trichocarpa ectomycorrhiza microbial communities from riparian zone in the Pacific Northwest, United States - 23_EM | ecosystem: Host-associated > Plants > Roots > Unclassified | place... | reverse complement strand
TTTATAGAAAATATTTTATTTGTTCACTCAGTTTTATTGAGTGTTGTTTGATTAAATACCATTTAATTTTTTGTTTATTTTCAAGAAAGGTTATAGCGTTATTATTTATAACATTAGCTGACACTTTTTTGCAGCTCTTCATCATGGTTTTCTTTTTTAAAAAAAATTATGTTATGGCTTTTCTATGCATGTCAAGTTTTATTGTCATATGGTTAGTTAAGAAAATACAAAAAATAAGTTATTAAACCAATCTTGGATATCATCTAGTCTACAGGTGTAGTGGGTTAACTCAAGTTGACTCATGTCGATAAAAACATCCTCATCTCAGTATATAAAAAGAAAAAGGATAGAACGACGCTATCTTGAATTTTTTTTCTTTTGAAATCAAACAGGGTTTTAATCCGGTTATATCAGGTTAGTTCTCACTTAATTTAATTTAAAACCAAAGCAGGCAAGTGGCCATGTCAGGGTCGTGAATCTCCATGTTAACTCACTAGGCTAGGCTAGGTTTGGTGATATTGTCAAAAAGTTACCCATAACAACGCATTTAAAGTTTATTGTTCTTATATTTTTAACGTATCCACATCAAAATTAGTTGGTTTTATATTAAAAAAAAGAAAAGAAATCTTGCAAAGAAAGGTTAGGCAAAAAAGGAAAGGAAGTGTGTTGTTGAGATAAAAAGAGTTTTGATTAAAAAGATGTTTTTCTTGCCCTATTTTAAACCATAATTTGTGTCTATTTCTTAACTTCTCAACTTGATTTTTAGTCATTATTAATAACTATTTTTAATATTTATGATGCTTTTAATCCCCTATATTTGTATTAAATAAATATATAAAAAATTTTGCTTGTAATAAAATTTTTTCTTGAAGCTACAAAATATAATGGTAATGACCACACTTTTTTTAATGTTAAAATATTTTTTATTTAACCCACAACAAAGTGTAAATATGATAGTCTAATATTTTCTACAATATCTATAATCTATGAGCATCTGAAATTCTTCATAACCCACAAAACATAAGGTGGTTGTTGATGGCATTTCATGTGAAAATCATCCTTTCACTTCTCCTTTCTATATTCTAAGACACGCTTTTTTATGTAATTTTCTCTTTTTTAGTAAGTATTTTTTTTTAGAGTTTAATGAAATATTTGAGTTGTTGATGTGTTATTATAATACTTTAATTATTTCCTAAAAATAGAAAAATTCCTAATTTTTTTTATCATTTCTACTTTTTTTTCTTGTTTTTCTTTATGTATTATTTATCATTAATTGATGCTTTTGCACCAAGACTCCTCTGGCTAAAATGCTCTCTCTTTTTTATTTCAACACTTTCAAGGACAACTTATTTATAATGGTGGAAGTGATTTTCAATTGAAATTATATCAAAATAATATTTTTTTATATTTTATTTTTATTTTTATATCAAAATTATTCAAAAACATAAAGAAAAATTCATTAATTTAATTTTTTTTTTAAACGATAAACAATTTAAAAAACTTTTTAAAAATCATATTGTAATGCAAAAATAAATGTTCATATATCTCTAAATACTTGCCAACATTCTCTTAACAACAAAATTATACTAATATTAAACTTGATTACTGGTCAACAACTAATTGGCAAAATATGGAGGATTGATAAGAAGAATTCCACTTTTTTTTTTTTTTTGCCAGCGAAAAAAAAATATAGAGTCAGCAACAATCGACATGTGTTACTCTTTTACAGTGTAAGTAGATAAGAAGGTGAACTAACAAAAACTAAACCAAAATCAGTGTCCTGTTTTCTCATCTACACCAAACCGTTCAAGAGGGATCTCCCCTTTTCATCTCTGTGTATAAAAACTTCAAGAATAGGCCTAGTATGTATCACAGAATCTCATACAATTCTTTGTTTGCAATTGGTTTCTAGTTCATAATCTTGCAGGCCTTGAAATTTTGGCAAGATGGCAAGCTTCAACTGTTTTATCTTAGCCCTATTCATTCTTTTGTCGTTGTCGGGTGGCCAAGCAGCTCGTCATCTTCTGCAATTGCCTAATTTGCCTAAACCGACATTGCCACCATTGCCTTCTATTCCTGCACTACCACAGCCAACATTGCCGAGTTTACCAACTTCTCAACCTTCAATGCCTAAGCCCACTATGCCTCCACTTCCTAGTCTGCCAAAAATCCCCAAAGCCACCCTGCCTCCGCTTCCTAGCATGCCAACATTGCCTGCTGTTCCCAAGGTCACCTTGCCTCCACTTTCAAGCATGCCCTCAATCCCCACAATTCCAATCCCAACTGCAATTCCTTCTATTCCATTCCTCTCACCACCACCTGCTACCACAAAGCCTTGAGTTTCTTCATTCTGTTCATAGCAATGAGAACCTGTATGTACCATTAGTGTGGCTTTGGTATGGTATAGGAGCATATTTACACTCTTGCAGTTTCATGCTATCGGATGCCAGAATTCTTCCTTCGTTGTGTCTTTAGGGTGTTACTGGGTTTGTTTCAGTTCTGTTTGTGTTTCTTTATACTGTATTTTGATGGAGTTTTGTATTTATGATTGCGCTTCGAGATATATGATCATTGTATTATGTTTCTTCAATTTTAGTTTGCCTCCAAAAGCCATATGTGTGTGCTTAATCATGTGATGCAATGAATCTGAATTTCCATAGTTATGGTAAAGAACATACCTTACCTTCAGTACAGCAAACATCAGTCAAACATATCACAGATTTCTTTTTGTGGATTCCCAATCCATAAAATCTAAAACCTTATGACACAACAGATGGATAAGGATGGTTTGTTGAATAGGAAAGTAAGATTATTCTAACCCATCAATAATATGTATGATGCAAGCAGTACATCTAAAATGATTTCATTATAGTCTTTAAAGAAAAATCCCATTGCAATCCATTGAAAATTGCCCAGCAGGTTCCTTATTTTCATCCTGGCATATCTAACAAGTTTTCCAATTCTATATGAAACAACAAAAGAAAATGTATTAAAACAGCAAGCTTGAACAGAATGATGTTTCATGATATATAGCAATGTCACATGTTGATTTGAAGTTATATCAGACTTCCGGGTTCTGCTATACTCATGTAAGAAGAAACAAAGTCAATAGCAGCAAGTTTAGCATACAAAATCATAAAGGGTGTAATATGTATAGAAATTATTCTTCCTGACATCCCGTATCTCATGTTGGACCATTATTGGTACATTTCACAACTTGTAGTGATCGTATATCAGTAAGTCTAAGGGATTTAGTCATCCGATATCTTTCAGTTGCTGGCTAGTGGCTAGCCATTTCACCTACTCATCAATGGATGATAAAAGAGGCAGGCTGTGGAAATCTCACGGGGGGTGAATTGGAGAATGGTATAACCATCTAGATTGGCCCTGGAGATTATGACGCTGAATATGCATACCATATATGTCAGTCCTCCGTGATTCTGAACCCTCCAAAATTAGAAAGCTATTAAGTTCAAGAAAAGAACTGAATGATTGCCACCAAGAATGCAGTGTATCTTGACCGCTTTTACTCTCAACGTCAAGTCCTGAAACCTGTATAAATTGTGAACCATTTCCCCTCCATCCATAGTGTTCTCAAGAGAGTTGTTGGTCTCTTCTTTCTTAGTGAGGTGATTTCAATTCTTTTGTTGATTCACCATGGTTAGAAAGAGTAAGGGTCGCCAAAAGTTGGAGATGGTTAAAATACCAAATGAGAGCAATTTAATGGTAACCTTCTCCAAGCGTAGGTCTGGCCTTTTCAAGAAGGCTAGTGAACTCTGTACTCTTTGTGGTGCTGAAGTCAGCATCATTGTGTTCTCGCCTGGCAAGAAGGTTTTCTCTTTTGGCCACCCTTCTGTTGAAAAGGTCATGGAACGTTATCTCTCAGGAAATATTCCCCAAACTTCAGGTGCTTTTCATCTTATTGAGGCTCATCGCAATGCTAGGGTCCACGAACTCAACATGCAGCTAACTCAGGTACTGATTGGCAAGAATTTTCAAAATATATTTAGTTTTTCCTTTTGTAAGAATTATCTGCAGAAGATATTGTGAGAACCATTTTCTAAAGAAATTTCTTAGGTGCATCAATTTGCTTTCATCAGAAAACCAAAATATTTTCTTACTAATAAATGATTCACTAGGCGGCCAACCAATTGGAAGTGGAGAAGAAAAGAGGGGAAGAGCTAGACAGAATGCGGAAAGCTAGTCAGAGTCGGAACTGGTGGGAGAAGCCTATTCAGGAACTTGACTTTGCACAGCTTCAACAATTGAGGGCGGCTTTACAGGATCTCAAGCAGGATGTGACCAGGCACGCCAAACAGATTCTGATTCAAAATTCAGCTCCTCAGCCTTTTATCACAGCAAACCCCAGCACCAGTGGGAATCATCTTTTCGATACCAGGAATACTGGATTCATCTCAAACATGACTGTGCCTCCTTTCAACACCAACATGAGTGGGACTCCTTTCAACACAAACATGACTGCTAGTCCATTCAATGCAAGCTCAGCAATGCCTCCTTTTGGATACAGTCTTGGATATGGGACTAGTTTCTTCTAGTACGTTAATAATTCCTTTGAAATAGAATGTCTTAACCATAACACAGTTCATTTATGTTTTGAATCTGTCAATACTTTCAGGTTGGAATTGAGTATTGTGGATCAAGATATTCAAATGAAATGATAATAAATACCATTTTTATTTGTGAAGGATTGTCGTGATCTCCACACCAATACATACATCATGTCGAGCATATTAATATTTTATATTCAAGGAAATGATTCAATTCAGGATTTTCAAAGGTTTCATGTTAAGATATTAATGACTTGTTTTCTCTTTTCATTTTGTTTTCGGAGAAAAAATGTCCTGTGACTAGAGGTTCTTGATGCATAAAGCGTTCATCTAACTCTATGCATTACAAACCATTGCTACTAAACTATGTTCCTCCACTGCAATTTACTTGCTGATCAACTGGTTTTGTATGGATTCTTTAAGTTCCAACGAATAACGGTAATATACCGAGAAGTTCCCGCGAAAGAGAATGATTTTGTATCATTAATTGATTGTAGTTTATTTGGTAAGTTGATTCAAAATTTAAATTTAACGTCTGCAGTTGTGTTTTTTTTGCGGTCGCGCCTTTTAAAGAAAATCTCCACCATGTGAAACATTGCTTGAAATGGCTTGCAGTTTATAGTAAGTACCTTAAAACTATATTTGATTAAGGTTAATGTAAATTACAATTGATCTATGAGCAACCTCTTAACGACGCTTGACGAATTGCTGTATGATCTGTTACCATGTTAATCATCATTGCCGGAAACACAAACAACCTCTTATTAACATCCAGAAGATGTTGTGTTGATCATCTTCTTAGTGGCACCTTTAAGTTGTAGTTACAGATATGATATCTTTTATATTGCAAACTTGGCTAGTGCCCTGCACTTGACCAGCATTAAATGATGTTTGCTGCAAAAACTGGTACAAGAGTAAGGTAATTTTATGTTTTTTATGATGTAGATTGTTCTGTCATCACTTATGCTGTAACAAAACATTACTAGACTTTCCTTTTGTAGTGTGGAGGAATTAATTATGAATTATCAACTCATCAAATATCCCATCTTGCCAAATCATATTCCAATCATCTAACCATCATCAACACCTGTAAGGAGCCTATGACATCTTTTCGAAGAATTGCAGATGAGAAGATGAACTGCCAACAAGAAAACTCAAGGGTTCCAAGTCATTGTTGCTTGCTGAAAACTAACAACTTGACTTGTATAGTTGTGAATTTAGAGCAGAGAAGTCTGCTAGTTTATGAGCCTAGAACTTGACTAAGGATGAACGAAAGAATGACACTTACAACATTTGTCGTTTGGTCCAAGAACTCTAATTAGATAACCAAACAGATGATCCCAAAGAAGCAATAGTCAACTAATATGATATAGAAGTAGGTGAACTAACAAGCAATCTCAAAATTGTCTTTCAGATTTTTCCAACCAACTAGTAGTGCCCAAATCACCATACTGATCCCATGTCCTACTATAAATACTTATAACCAGCCTTAATTTTCCATACAACCCTAACAGAACAACTTATTTGTTCATTTTCTACTCGTATATTTCTGGTGATCACAAGTATTGATTGTATCTTGAATATCAGTGATGGCCTCTCGCAAAAGCTTTATCTTAGCTTTCTTCATTGCTCTGGCATTTTCAAGCATGACCGTCAGCCTGGCTGCCCGTCATCTCCTCCAGTTACCAACACTGCCACCATTGCCTTCCATACCAAACCTGCCACAGCCCACATTGCCCACCTTACCTACAACTCAGCCATCACTACCAAAGCCAACACTACCTCCACTTCCTAGCATCCCTACAATCCCTACCATTCCTACAGTCCCAAAGGTCACTTTCCCTCCTCTTCCAAGCATGCCCTCAATCCCCACAATTCCAACTATCCCCTCTATTCCATTCCTTTCCCCTCCCCCTGCAACTAGCCCTTGATTTTCTCAATCCATCCTTCTCTTCTAATAGTTTACCCTTTTGCAGTTCCTTTCTTGTGATGCAAGACGTGCAGAAGTATTTCATGTTTCTTTTTGAAGGAATTCTGTTTGTCTTCTCTTACTTGGGAAGTAATGGAGGCTTATAGTTGTATGCAGATATAGTTGCCCTCGCATATGTGAGCTTAGTCGTGTTTTTCTTTTCTTCCTTTTGTGTGCTTTATTTTTTTCTACTTTCTAGGAATTGGAGTTCCATAGACTTATGTGTGTATTTTAATTCATTATTACTGAATAAAAGGTTGTTTGCATACATTCCATGTTCATTTATGTACTTACCTCAAGCAAATTCTGAAGAAAATGCCATTCACGTCAGGAATTTTTCGCGATTGAGCCTGTTATGGAAGCTTTATGTATGCATGCACGTTCGTGCGGACGTATATATGTTCTCACTTATGGTAAAACAAAAATTTCCAGTTTATAAACAGAGCTACATCTTCAAGATTTCAATTCCATCACCTTCATCTCCATAATTTCTAACAACAGAACCTTTATTTCTTCAGAGAAAAAGTCCTACAGAAATGAGTTCTGCAGAAAACATTCCTGACCCTCCTTTATACCTGTTTGCAATCCTTAAGCAAGATAAACTTTTCTATGTAAACACAAATCTTTTAGCATTTTTGGCAACAGAGTTCAGTGCATAATTGCGAAATACGCCGAAACACCATCAATAGACAAAGCATCAGAAAAGTAATCTATGAAACAGCGTTGCACAAGCACGGTTATGAAACAGATTTTGCTTTTGCCTCCATCAGAACAAAGTAACCCGAGTTTCACTGGTTTAACCAGATAAGGATATCTACAAAACCTTTGTAATAACCAAATTTTATTCTGGCAGCATCCTCTGCTAATTAAGTAAGATAAAACCACATTAAGGCCTCAACCAGCATCATTGAGCATAATGAGCTGTAGAAAAGATTTCCTACTCTTAACATTTCTGATAGATATGGAAAAGAAATCAGCAGCAGAATTCTTTATCTTACAATTCAGCCACATCTAAACCTTTCCTTGATAAGCTTCCATTGATGCACTACTTCACTGATTCCTGAAACAGTGATTCGAAAAGTCATTATGCTAAAGAAGGGCTATCATAGTTAATACAAACCAGGTTGGAGAATCAGAAAGGACTTAGTATAAGGAGAAATCATTAAGGACTTGATTGGTTTTCTTACAATCAAATGATGATCTGGTTTACATGGAACAAACTGATCACTCTCCAACATAACAGATAGAAAACACATTAACTAATCCCCAAAACAGAATGTAATAGCCCCAAACAGAAGCTTACTACATAAATGTAGAAGAGTTGAGTAGAAGAATGAAAATATTAGTTGTGTAGTTTTATTGTTGTATCGAACTTTTGTCGCATATCTGAATCTATCAAACAATTTCGTTACTCATAGGCTGATGGTGTGAAAAACATTACCATTGCTTGTATTTTCTTATTTATGTTGACAAAAATATTTTGTCCGAGCCACAGCAGGGCACGGGACTAGTTACTAGCTGAACTTGCTAGCACAAAAGTTATTGACAAAGGTATCATGAGATAATCCTGCATTTATCTCGACGCCACAGATTCCTACAGTACAACTTCTTTAAGAGATTGCTTAGTGGCCATAAGATGCTAATTCTGAGGATTTAAGAATTTAACATCAGGGAAAAAAAAATTCATCAGCAATGAATACAGGTTGCTATCCCTTCTGGGCATTTTCCTCAGTGGTGCAAACTGAGTAGGTCATTCTACTTCTAAGATAAGATTTAAATAAAAAAATCCGTTCTGTCAATCAACCGAATGTTGGATTTTTCGTGTTAGAGGAGAGTAGCCATGGTCTCAAAGAGCCCTTGCCCACAATGCAGTACAAGGGTTTCAGGTTGTTCAAAATTACCTGTCCTGACGGCATTAAATGTTGCACACTATTGTAGGTAACCCAATATTTATAGCATATTAATGAGTTGGCATAAGTAGTTGTTGTATCTCAGATTCAGCCATGAACATCAAGAAGTAGTAAGAAACTTGCGTACAGAATTTAGTTTTGATCTCAATCTTAGATAACAAAGTAACTCACAAAAGCAGCAGATCATTTCCAAAGCATTTCTGGAGCAGGACTTTTCAAGAAAGCAAATTAATTAGCGAAAGTGTTTTGAAAATGGAGCTTGTAAACATGAAAAATCAAGAATGTTTTGGAAAATGATCGTTAGAGATGAATTATGAAAAGAAATAAACGATGTTTGATGTTTGAGTGATAGCTGCAGTCGCCCAAGAACAGATGCAAAACACTGTAATGATCTGCAGCCAAAAGCAGTTGTGCCTCTTCTTTTATGGACTCGATACACAATCATATATCCAAACAGATTCTAAGAAAATTGTTTAGCACAAATTCTTTCTCAACTTGCAAGTTTGAAGGTTTTTTTTTTTTTTTTTTTCTGCCATAAACAGGCCTTAATTCTTGTCCACAACAACAACAATTCGACACTATTGATTACAATAATTGTGGACCTGCACCAGCTCATGAAATCTAACCACATCTGAAAGAAAATTACTCAATGAATCCAGTTAGTCAAGTCCCCTGCTCATTAAGAACCCAAGTTAACACCAATTTTGGGCTTGATTTCACTTCCTTTTCTATGTTTAGTTCATGTATGTAGTAAGCTTACCCCCGCCCCTCCCCTATATATACAAAAGCAAATTGTCAAAATCAAATAGTTCTCTGCTTCGTCATGGCTTCTGTTCATTACCTATTGATCATAGCTTTCTTCATATCGATTCCACTTTCATGCACTAATGTTGCCTTAGCAACTCGGCATCTTCTTCACAGTGCTAAGAATGTTCCTCCGTTGCCTAGGCCTAAATTGCCTCCTTTGCCACCCAACTTGACTTCCACACCAACAACACCAGTACCAACTCTGCCATCCCCAGCTGAGACATTCGGACCGCCCACGTTATCATTGGTTCCTCCTAGCATCTCTGTGTTAACACCACCAAATCCACCAAAAACACCTCCAGTTACAGTAGAATCCCCAACATTGCCACCACCAACCTCCATGTCACCACCAAAGGATGAAACGCCACCACCGCCAACCTCCATGTCACCACCGAAGTATGAAACGCCACCACCGCCAACCTCCATGTCACCACCGAAGTATGAAACGCCACCATCGACTAGCTCCAAGTCACCTCCTCTGCCTAACCCTATATCGCATAAACTGCCCACCTTGCCCAAATTCCCACCGGTCAAGTCCTGGCCTATGCCACAGCCAAAATCATTGCCTACCATACCCAAATTCCCACATCTCAAGTGGCCTTCCTTGCCACCTTTCCATTTCTCAAAGAACCATCTCAACCTAAAAGCTTAAGCTTTTAGATAAGGTCACAGGATATGATTTATATTATTCTCTAACACACCCCCTCAAGTGAAAGCCCTTTGGACTTGAAACTTGCACAGGCCCACATTACATTGTGCTTAATTTTTATCAACTTCATGGGGATGGTGAGATTCGAACTCGTGACCGCTTGGTCATTAAAGCTCTGATACCATGTTAAAGAACCATCTCAACCTAAAAGCTTAAGCTTTTAGGTAAGGTCACAAGATATGATTTATATTATTCTCTAACACATTTGGATACCAAAAGTCCCAAGTGCAAGTCCTTCGAATCAAATCCATAACTAGACCTTGAGGGTCTGTACCTATCACCATGTTTCTGGTCAGCGCTGGAGGCAGCAGCCACCTGCTGTGATTGTTCTATCTGGACTAGCCACGGTCCACATGTACCAATAGAGCCTACCAGTGTATATGGACCATCGATGGACCAAATCAGTCGTGACCATGATATTACTCCATGTTTGTTGTCGACGATTTTAGCATTGTGCTACGTAGTGTTCAGAAATGTAAGGCAAGTCAGTGCTCTTGGTGCTCCTTGTTTGTAGTTGTCGGTCAGACCATGCAATAAAGTGGTTAACATGTTTTTTAAAATAAAAAAATTAATTATCATATGAAAAATCAATAATTATGGTTAATAAAATAAATTTAAAATTATCCGTTCATTAAAAAGTGTTGCTAATATTAACTAAAGATTAGGTTGAGAAATTAAAAAATAAATGTAAATTAAAATATTTAATTTTGTATCATAAGAGCCCTTCAAAAACTTTAATTTGATTGTACAACAATATTTTTTTTCCAAAAAGTAATAATTTAAATTTTATTGAAATATAATAATTCACTTAGAGTAGTGTTTGATATTGTGGTAGCGGTTACTTTTTAAAGTATATTTTAATTAAAAATACATCAAAATAATATTTTTTTAATTTATTTTTAATAACGGTATATTAAAATAATATAAAAACATATAAATTTTTTAAAAAATATTAACAACATGATTTTACTGAAAAAACAAATATTAACCCAGAGATTAACTTAGTGGTTAGAAAAGTTTGCTTGCTTTCCTTGATTTTGAGGATTAAATCTTAAAAACATTATCTTAAAATCATCTGAAATTTAGTTTCAATTAATATGCATAGTAGTCAGAAAAATACTCATAATTATTAAATAAAAATCTAATTAATTTTTTAAATAATATAAACCATTAGTAAGGTACTGTTTATTTTTACATTTAAAAAATATTTTTGATAAAATTAAAAAAAAATTATTTTTTTATTTTAAATTAATATTTTTTTTAATATTTTTAAATGATTTTGATGTGCAGGAATTTAATTCAAATCTAAAGCTCAATTACTTTAATATGGGCTTAGATTCAACTCCACGAATGCAAAGTCCAGGCCCATATCCAATCTCAAAACCCGACCCGACTCGACTCCTGCCCAACACTACATTGGTCATTCGTTCTCTGCTTTCTCTCAAGCGCTAAGGCACGAGGAAAGCTAGCTATCCCGGTCGGAGATTATCGTTATCACCTTTAGGATATGAGTCAATCCTTTTAAATTACTAGGTAACATCTTAATCCATTCACTCCTATTTCTTTTCTCTTTTTTTTTCATCAC
>Ga0307517_10012657_pt1 | contig 11548 bp, 14 predicted proteins | sample 23_EM_MG_FD_194515 | JGI IMG/M metagenome (GOLD analysis project Ga0307517, IMG submission 194515) | Populus trichocarpa ectomycorrhiza microbial communities from riparian zone in the Pacific Northwest, United States - 23_EM | ecosystem: Host-associated > Plants > Roots > Unclassified | place... | reverse complement strand
TCAATGATTCCAACCATGGGAAGGCCAAGCACATCTGTAACCCCTTGGGTTTTTTTTAAAATAGGGCTGCTACCCATGCTCGTAAATTTTAAAATAGTTATATTTTAAAATGTACATCTTCAACTCCAAAGTACAACACGAAGTCTAATTATTTTTGTTTTAAAATTCAGGTTATTAAAAACCATGAATTTAAAATATCCAATAGATATTAAGAAGTCTGAATCCCAAGGATTTTTAGAAACAAAAAAAATTTAAAACATATTTAAAATAAAATGTGAAACGGAAGAAGACATACAGGCCTTTTGCTTTAAAATCTGGGTTTTTAAAAAGGTATTTAAAAAGGTATTTAAAACAGTCAATTTAAAATATGTGGTCACGATAACTGAATCGGCCATAGTCAGAACGAGCAACCGGCAAAAAACCTGCTTGAATTCTGGACCAAGTTGAAAATCGATGAACAAACAGGGTTGGACCAAAACGTACCCATAGGTATCTGAGCGGCGTATTGACAAAATTGTAGATGGTGGACAGACTAAGCATTCAATTCGGTTCGCTTCCTCACCGTAACATATTTGTTGGAATAGGTATCGGAGTGAATCCTGAGGGTTGCTGTGAGGAAATGGAAATAATAGCAAGTGGAAATGTCCTTTACCTCATGCTCCGCTCTCTCATAGGAAGTGAGCTGATCTTTTTGGTCTTCGCATTCAGTGCACAGATGGGGGCGACAACAGCTTGACCGCAAGGGTCAACGATAGGGAGAAGATAGATGGTATTAGGATCCGAGTCAGCATGAGGAAACAGTTGAGGAGGGATAAGATATGGATGGGATGCGAACGCGGCTAAGATGCCTGCAATGACGACCTCTTGAGGAATGGAACCCATACTGCTATGGTTGGTCTTCTCTGTGGCACGGGCACGTCCAGTGACAGAGGCTAAAGGAAAGCGTGTTGGGATTAGAAAGAACAAGCGCGCGACTTCGAGCCACAGACAATGCTCAGACCTGCGCTTGTGCACCTATTGTCCCCAATTTAGCACCACACATTTTCACGCCAATGCAAGGCGATTGCGCTCCGAGGCACCCAACCATTTGCCCAAGGATTAAAGGTACAGTCTAAAGGGATGGCACCATATCCGCGGCTACTAGAATGGGTTCCGAATGAGAAAGCGACAAGATCTGGTGTTCTGCAGTAAGTATAAGTGAGCTCTGACCGAAACACTAGACGGGCATCCGAACCTGGAAGTTAGATCCCAAAGATGAGCGGGTAGTGGAACAACCGCGACGCGCTCAAAGGTGACATTGTGTTCTGGACAACCAAAACACAGATGGTCTGAAGAGCCCAACACGTCAACATTTTTCTAATCGGCAATGGTCCCATCGCAAACCTGAAAGTTAGACGCCAAAGATGAGCGTGTAGTGGAACAACCACGACACCCAAAGTCAGAGACAGTTCATAATGTCCGAAGTGCAGAACAAGACGGCAAATGTCTTTCGCGAAACACATGTACAAATACGAAAATCAACTTTAAAACACCGGCTATATACAAATGATACAGTGACGAAAGAAATGGCAAACTAATTATAAAGACTCCCGGCCGCTTTCTGGTGGCTGTCAACAGTTGTCCTCCAAGCTGTCCCACCCTTAAGGATATCCCGCCATTCGCTTGGGATCTTGGGTTGTTCAAGACCCTGCGAAATCCTCCTTGAATGCTTTTGGAACCATTCTTCATCAAGTTCAGTCCAATGTCCCCAATGGAAACCGTTAGACACATGATTATACCATTTGTTCGGAAGAGGCCACCATGAACGTAATGTCACTTGTTCACCATAACCTAAATGACATGAGAAACAATACGACATGGGTATGAAGATTCCGTACCTGTGTGGCAACGATACAAACCACAGATTGCCTCAAACTCATCTCTTGTTAAATCGTCGTCACCATAAAGATGTTCATTCGGTGCCTTGAATACAAAACCAAGCCCATGTCGAACAACAGCTGAAGAAGGACCAGAACCAACGGATTCTATCCCCAGATGTTCAAGTGCGAGACGCCATACGAGTCCACCTGCCAGTAAGGCTGCCCGACCACGAGGGGACGATAGTATACGAGCCCGACGATCAACATAGGCAGAATAGTCATCTGCAGTGAAAACGTGGTCATGAACACGAACCGGAATAAGGGTCGGAGGAGATGAGAGGGTGATGGTTGGAGAAAATGGAAGACGTCGAAGAGTGCGGAAGGTGATCCCCATATCCGCCAGTTGCAGGGTTAGAGAAACAGGCGAATGAGCGTCCATGCTTAACATGCGGAAAGCCCTTGCAGCATCGGCAGGCGAAGTCAATGCAACCAACCAGTCACAAGACTCCCCGCGACGATAGGCAGATGATTGGACCACAAACAGACCACCGACTTCCGGGATTTTGCGTTGGATAGCCGACCTACTGATAGGAGCACGGCTAGTCGAAATTAAGTCGAAAAGGGCATCAGGTGGCCCATCATCGGGTTTCTTGGAACAAAGTCCTCGCAGGAAAGCAATAATAGAAGCAGGCATTGTTGGGTGTGGGGGTGTAGACATTCGAAGGCCTACATTTTTAATCGTCTTTTCCCAAAAGGTGGTATCTGCAGCGATATTCACCATGGGATATGGAAGTGGCCAGAGAAACCCATACAGAAGGGACAAATAATGTGGGACATCCACAGGCTGCGAATCCAAAAGATTGAGTACCGTTTGAACCGTTGCAGATTCACGCAGCGGCCCCCCAAGACGCATCGCCACAGCGGTCTCAACCTCCCTAAGAACTGCCTCAGGGGTGCTAGCCCGAGGGTCGAACGCAGCGGTCTCAGCCTCCATAAGATTTGCCTCAGGACTAGGCGGAGTGCTAGCCCGAGGGTCGAACCCGGGCAATTCCATGTCGTCGTCTTCATCGTCCGTGTCGTCACCGTTGTGCCCCCCTCCTGGACACTCCTCAGCAAAACCAAAATATCGGCAAACCTCCCAAACATTCAAACGAGCGTCGTAATGGCGCCGAAGGGATGAGGAAAAGAGAGCGCACTCCCTCTTTCCCTTTGGCACTCTAGTCCGCACCAGCTCACATGGGTCGTCATCACTCCAGTCCCACAAGTAAACTTCAGCTGATGCTGTGGGGGGGTTCTTTTCACGATTGAGACGAGCCATTCGCTGTGCTGCCGTTTCCGTTTTGAGGTAAACATCGTGCGCGGTTTTTCGTGAATCAAAGAAGGCTTTCCAAGGTTCGGTCTTGATGTATGCAGCCCTCATCCGCGAACGCTCTACAAATGTTCCATGTGAGGCAACAACCACTTCTCTAGTTGGAGTAGACCCCCCAGGAAGTTGAATTGGCATGTCTGGCGCTGTGGAAGGCGTATAAGTGGTCGCTCTCCGGAGGATATCGGCAGGCGGTTGAAGGAATGCGAGTCCGTTATCAAAGGTTTTGGTGTATCGCAATTCTGCTGGACCCCATCGATACCAGATTGGAACGTTCCATTTGTAAAACCAGTCAACAGGGGGAAGCAAATAGGAGCGATCAAAGGGGTCGAGAACCGCACCAACACGCCGAAACGGCTTTGTGACCAGGTAATCGAAGACAAAGGCACGAAAGTCGCTCAGCCACGATTGGGGGAACTCGGGGTTTTCTCTGAGAAAACGGGAGTACCAATTGGGTATGTCCTGGAATCGTACGGTATTGTCTTCTTCTTGAGCGAAAAGATATGCAGCAAGTGCAATCCAAATTAAAAACCAGTCACGGTACCGGCGGATTTTTTCTGTAGCCCAAGAGAACTGAGCATAAGACTTGTTGGGGTTGAGCATTGAAGGCGGTGGGGGACGCATGGCCGGAGAGGAGACCCGGGGGTTGAGAAAACCGGTGACAATGATGAGCCGTAATTCAAGCTCCAACCACTGGGCTTCAACTGAAGGCTCGAGAGCATATCTTCCATTGTCCAAGCGAACGATATACATTTCGGAGTCTTGGAGGCAAGAAAAAAGGGGCCCGGAGAAGAGGGCAGTGTCCGAGGGGATAAAAGCAAGGAAACCGAGTGGTGCTGTTACCCAAACAGTGTCGATATATTTTTCATAGCGGTCTGTGTTGGGCCGGAAGGGATATGCCGTGCAAGACGGCTTCGGGGGGACCGGAAAGACTTGAGAGCAGTTGGGTGAGTAGTACATCACCCCATCACAGACAAAGGCGTTGCCATAAGAATGGTCAAACCTTTGGGAGCCCATTGCGATCTCGACGATGTGGTGTATGTTGGACAACGAAAACACGCAGAAAGGATAAGTTGAAGTGGACAACAAGAACACCGTGTGTGTTGGACAACCAAAACACGCGGAACGGATAAGTTGAAGTGGACAACGAGAACGCCGTGTGTGTTGGACAACCAAAACACGCGGAATGGACAAGTTGAAGACGCATCGAGGACCATTGTAAAGTCGGCGATGCTCTTGAGACACATGTACAAACATAGAGTGATGACTTGCCCCGGCATCGCACTGCTTATCCAAGTTGTTACTTTGGTTGTCCAAAGTAACACGCCGCCGGTCGTGAACTGGTTGTCCAGTTCAAATGACGATTGACCCTTATCGTTACTTTGGTTGTCCAGAGTAAAACGTCGCTGGTCGTGAGCTGGGTGTCCAGTTCAACTGACGATTGATATCCGACAGGCGGCCAATGCGAGCCTGGCCTTTTCTTTTCTGGGCTCCCGCGCCTTTACTAGTCGCTTTGGTTGTCCAGAGTAACGCAACGTTGAGTGCTGTGGTTGCTCCATTTCACTCGTGTAGGTTTTTCCCGAGGACCCTTATCGCACCGATGTCAAGTACTATGTGCTTCAATCGGGTATGTATTTAACCAGCTGCTACTATCGTCATTTCTAACCCAACAGCCAGTTTTCTCACTCTGAACGGAGTTTACCTTTGGACCCAGGCAGACGACCGGCGAGAGACTTGATACGGTCAAACCCCTTCAGCTGGGTGACACCCGTGTACCGGAAGAGAATGACGCGACCATCGCAAAGAAGAGGCCCCACCTCTGCCTCCCAGAGTAGCCGATGCCAATTTTCGGTGAGCGGATCGTATGTTTCCAAGGCCCCTGTCTGCTCGATTTCGTGTTGACCCATCTCCATTTTCAAGGACGCAAGAGAGAATTTTCCTGCATCATTGGTCTTAGGCGAAAGAAGAGCCGACTTGTGCCCCAATTCATTTGCAACCCATACAATTGCCCAGAAAAGAACGTCGTCATGATCCTCTGAAAGATCTAAGAAGTCGATGGCATCTCCGGCCTCAGAACGAGAGGCAGAACGTGCAGACGAAGACGATTGGGAAGTTGGAAGCAAAGGAGAGGGGGCTGGAAAAGGCGCAGGCTGAGCAGTTGAAATGGTTGGTGGAGGAGTAAGTAGAGCCGAGTTTCGAGTAACCTGGGCATAATACTTATTGATTGCATCGGCATACAGACGTGAAGAGGCGATAGTAATGCGCGAGCCTTCCTTTTTCTTGGCTTCAATCGACGCCGGAATTGAACGGAGTTCCTCCCTCTTGAACAAAAGGGGCGTCAAGGTGTCGTGAAGTAACAAGAACTCCTCGGATAAACGTTCGCCGTAGGTCTTAAACGTGCAGCCTGTACCAATCGCACACTTTAAAACCGTGAGTAACGACGGATGTCAAAACAAGAGAAAAACTAACCATGGAATAATAGCGCCCAATCTCTGTGTAGTCATTATGCCCCACCATGGGCTGTAGGTCCGACATCGTATGGTTCTTCCGGCAGAGTCTTTGCAACCGAATATCAGGAGGCCCCCCGGTTATCTCGATCACAGCATTTCGAATGTCTTGGTTGACCCTCTTCTGGGCATCGTGCTTCGTCAGGTTGTTGAGAGATGCGTCAGAATCGGCCAGGACTCCAGGCAAGGGTGTACCATCAGGATAGCATAACGGTTCTAGGGCCTTGCGACGCGTAGCCTGAGCGGAAGGACCTGCTGAAGTGGAAGTAGGGCTATAGCGACGAGATTGCCGAGCTGAATTTCGGGGTGGAGTGGCACAAGGCATTGCAACGGAAAATGGGAAAAGCCAAAGAATGTTACTCAGTCGCATTTAAACCCCAGGACATGTTCCTTTTTGTCTATGAATAACAACGTGGACTCGATGCAAAAGCACCGAAATACAAAAGATACAAACTGGTCGTAGAAACGCACACGGCAAGGCCAGTGCCGGAGGGTCAAAGCAAAATTGCGGCAGAGATGGCCCAGTTGATCTTTTCGCAAAACCCTCCAAGTTCATTGGCAGAGGTACCATGTCAAGGCCAAATGAGCGACCTCCAGGGAAGCGACAGCAGCTTCTCACCAACTTGCAGAGGACACATGGTCATCGAATTCAGGCGCATAGTCAGACACGAACTGCAACGCGCACAGCGATTATAGGTCAGCTTCTTTCTCGTCTCCAATTCATATTCTGACTTTGATGCGTAAGGGACATCCGTTCAAAGTATTGAAACCACAGCGCTACCCATGCTACCCCACCCAGTCTTGACACTGCCGCATCAATCCTCCGAAGCCACACCTGCAAGTGAGACCGAGGGGTCAACTTTGCCAGAGGAAGAGAACCCCAGGGTGAGCAAAAACTTTCATTGTTTTGGCCTTTTTATTGATTTACGACTGTAGGTGTCACGAACCGCCCAAGACTTTGAGGATGCAAAAGACCTAATCCATTCGATCATCATGGAACAGTATGCTAGTCCTCTCATGGGCACAGATTGTCCATGTAATGTTCTTGGGGCCCAGCGGACAACACGATGCTATGATTGCAAGTTTAGGGAACCGATGTGCACCGACTGCTTCATTCTTAGTCACCAAACAGAACCTACTCACTGGGCGGAAATATGGGATCCGCACAAGGGTTTTTTCATCCGTCATGACATATCTTGTCTGCGACCCGAGGGCTATGCCATTCCTTTCGGGCACAATGGCGTCTCTTGCCCGAGATATAGTTCAGATACCCAGGACATTCTATTCTATATTGTGGACACAAACGGTATCCATAACACCCGAATACGATTTTGCGAATGCACAGTCGACGATCGTGCTGTTCAGTTGTTGAAGGCTGGGTTCTTTCCTGCTACGTTAACCCAACCTCGGATGGCCTTCTCCTTCAACGTCCTAAAGTGGTTCCACAGACTGCACCTGGAATCCAAGGTCAGCGCCTATGATTTCGTAGCCGGTCTCAGGCGCCTGACTGATAACGCCTTTGCACACCGGGTGACGGTAAGGGTTAGCATTGATGCCACGGAACACAGACTGACTTGATATCAGGACCCTTATCCACAGTTTCTCCTCGTCATGCGTATTTGGCGAGTTATAACTGCCGAGAAGCGGCTGGGACATGTTCATGGGATTGACAAGGTTCTTCAGCACCGACAACCCGGCAATTTAATCGTCCACTGTCCCGTTTGCCCGGAGCCTGGCTTCAACACGGAACCTGGATGGCAACAAACCCCCTCCCATCTGAGGCACCTCAGCCAGACCACCTTCACTGCAGACGGAAACCACCATCTCAACAAATTCGTCAAGAACACTGATCCCAACGATGTCTCCTTTTTCCGTGGCCGTGCGTACTTTCCTGAGGATTCGGAATTCCAGAGATATCTTCGGATGATCCCTGACAAAGGAGCCGAAGTGCGTATTGCCATACCGTTGAGGTTTTCATAGTACCTCATGCTCTGTATCCAGAAAACCACATGCAACCATCTTAACGTCCTCAACAAACAGCGGACCAAGAAGTTTCGGAATATGGACCGAACTGGGACAGTCAACATCCAATGTGACCACATATTCATCAAGGCCAGTGTTGACCTTCAGTTGGGCGAACGGTACGATATCTACGCTCGGTCTGTTATCCGATTCTGGTCTGATTGATTGCAAGGTTTGTGAACACAGATTATGCACTCGCACACGCTATCAAGCAAATCCGGGCTAGTGAGGAACCTGATGATCCTGATAAGTTTCATACAAGTTGCGACAACCTTTTTTCTTACGACATTTCCTGTGGCTACTCCGTCAATGCCGTTGAACGGTTTTTGAATAGTTTCCCTGAAATGGTTCCGCGCATCACGGAATTGCGCTGGCTCATCCCTGTTGTCCATGTTCATAACCATAAGGACAACTGCATGTATCTCTTTTCTTCGGCGTATGTCCCTGGAGCTGGCCACAAACAAGGAGAAACGGCTGAGATGACTTGGGCGGAATTCAACCAGCTTGGTCCGCAAACCCGGCAAATGAACAATGGCCATCGGCAAGACACGATCATTGACCACTACGGGGATTGGAATTGGAAAAAGACTGCTAATATGCGTAAGCATTCTTCCTTTGGTTGTTTGTCGCCGAGATCACTGAAGACAATTCTATGATAGCTACGACTTTATTCAATGACCTCATGCGAGCGAAAAAGCTGTTCATTGAAAAGAGAGATGCTTTCAAAGCACTGCTCGATGTTTACCGTGAACGGGTCCCAATCTGGAATCAGAAAGATCGAACCCTTCGTATTGTTAGAAATAAAGAAGTTCAGTGTGTTTACCGTCAAAACCAAGCCAAGAGTAGGTTCCTGCTTTCAGACGGATTTGCATCTCATTATTTGGACTTCCAGTCCCTTCTCAGGCACGGATATACCAGGCAATCTTAACCGAACTTGACACGGACAATCAAATGGGTCATGCCACCGAAAAAACCCCAGTGGCGTCTTTCCTCAATGAAGGCATAGAAATATTGTCTCTTCAGTACGTATGATATAGCATGGGCCCTTCATTCGATTTATCTCTTGTAGACGCAAGCTCTCATTTGAAATCAAGAAGTCGCATGGCAAGAACACGGACTTTGAGGCTCAGCGGGACTCACTCCGTACTCGTATCACCAAATGGCGGCGCACCCAGGAAACTGTTATGCCACAAGTAGGCGAATACGTTCAACGGCAGGTCCTGTCATCGCAACGCCCCAATGAAGTTGAACGTGAAATTCTGTTTCTTCCGTCCGACTTTCCTTTGGCTACCCAAGTGAAGCTCAACCTCACATCTCTTGGAGAGTATCAACGACGGTTACTAGAGGGTGCAGCTTGTGATGTCATTCACCGAATTCGAACGATTGTCAAGCTACATTCGGCCCTTCGACAGGACAAAAAGAAGAATGCACGCGGTCAATCTATGAACACTAAAGCAACCACAAAGTTGCAGAAAGCAACTGATGCAAATTTACTTGCCATCGAAGACTACAACGCGCTTCGTCAGGCAATGATTGCTCTTGGTCTTAGCCAAGATGATTCAATGTATCCGCCCCTCTCGATTGAAGACACTTTTCGCAAATCCACCCATGTTAAGCGTGCGGTCGGTGACTCCCAACGAACAGATGGCCTTCTTTGGACATCCACTGGTGTGGCTGCAGGTGTTTCCCGCATCTATGACCCTGCCGATCCTACAGCTCTTTCTAACATTGCGGCGAGTGCTGTTGGAACGCAGGGATCCAAGGCCAAAAAACGTAAATCTTTGCTACCCTCTGCATAGGCCTTGCTGATTAGAATTCTTATTGCAGGTAAAGGTGTATACAATCGAAGAGGTCTCCCTAAGGGAAAACGGCGTCGCACTGCTGCGCCGGGAGATGTGGTCCCGACAAAAAAAGCCAATGAAGGTACTAAACTTGTTGCCTTTGTCTCTTTTCTGCTAATCTTTTCTAGATGGCTGGATATGGCGCTTTACAGCAGGAAGCCTCTCTGATACGGATATCAAAGAGTGGCTCGATGAAGGTAGGCTTGGATGCAAACCGTTATCGCTTGCTGAATCCTCGGCTCCTAGGTGATAGTGTCCAGTTTTTCCGGGCAGAGGCAGAGATGCAACGATGGCAAGAAGAATGGGAGAGTAAGCAAGCCGAATTTCTACGCTGCATCCGGTCATTTCACAAGTCTTCTAATGTGTGGCAAGAGCTGTCGCATGTTGTGTCGCACAGTGGTGAGATCGCTTATGCGAGAAAGAAATCTGCCATGTTTCAGGAGATGGCGGAACTTGCAACTTCAGAGTTTATCGCTGCTGGGTATGAGGACCGTCTCACTACAATCACTGGGGACCAGGTTTTGGCTGATCTGGTAACGACTGATCGCCAGCTTCCGGAAAATGTTCTTGATTATGGGACTAAGGCATATCCCCATCTTTCTCGTTCATTATGCTCTCTAATCCTTTATTTAGGATATGTCTTTTACGGCGGTGGGCATTGACGCTCCAGAAGAAACCCCTGCCATCAGTGATTCTGGTTCGGGGACTGATTCCGATGACGACTCCGACTCTGATGAAGGATGGGAGGACGATTAGTGGTTTATTTCTTCCTGTTCAATTTCTTATGAGTTCCGTTTCACTCTCTTTTTCTTTCATTACGCAAGCCGTCCGTTTTGAAATCATAGCTTTTGGTTACGTTGTTTTTGTTTCCCCTCCCTTGGTTTCCTCAGGGAACGCTCGTTCGGGGTGGTCATGGTACTCGACTAAACAATTGTCATTGAGAATGAGGTAGTCCGATGCGCAAAAGATCGTCAACCAAGATACTCTAATTGTCTCCCCTATGCATAGGCCTTGTAACCACAACGTGCAAACAATGGCGTGGCCAAATTGTCATGGCACAGACAGATGGTCAAAGCATACTTGCGGTGGCCTTTAAAACTCTATTGCCGTCGTCCCCTATCTACTTTATCTCATCCGTCAGAATTTGCATCTCCTCTCTTTGTGAAGATACCATGCAAGGTCAAAACAACGCGAAAATTGCGAGTTACACCCCAATGATAGGTAGGTTTTACCTTCTGTCTCTATCTTCTTTCTGACTTCTTATGTAGCGACACCTATTCAGAGTGTGGAAACCGCCCAATCAATGCCACCCTTGATATTCCCTCATCATTCCGTCAATCCCACAAGCGTGACTGGGAGTGCTGCTTCGGCTGAGGAGCAGAATGCTATAGTGGGCAAACACTTCTGACAGTGCATTTCTCCTTCATTAACATGGATTGTAGCTGTCACGAGTGGCCCAGGAATTCGAGGATGCGAGATATTCGATTCAGTTGATTGTATTGGATCACTATGCCTCCGGTCCTTTCATTGCCAAAGAATGCCCCATTTATTTTGGTCATGGTGGTCTTTCTTGCCCATCGGTTACCCACGACAATCTGATCCATATTGTGGACGCAAACGGTATCCATGGCACTCGCGTTCGGTTTTGCGAATGCACACCCGATGATCGCTCCACGCAGTTGTTGAAGGCTGGGTTCTTCCCTGGCACCCTCACTCATCCTCAGGTTGCCTTCTCCTTCGATCTTTTGAAGCATTTCCACAGACTACACCTAGAATCCAAAGTCAGCGCCTATGATTTTGTTGATGGTCTCAGACGCCTGGCTGGTAACACCTTTGCTCTTCCCGCAACAGTAGGTATTAATCTTTGGCAGTGAGGGCTTGACTGATCAAATAATAGAACCTGTATCGACAGTTTCTCCTTGTCATACGTTTCTGGCAAGTCATAACCGCCGA
>Ga0307517_10012656_pt1 | contig 11550 bp, 5 predicted proteins | sample 23_EM_MG_FD_194515 | JGI IMG/M metagenome (GOLD analysis project Ga0307517, IMG submission 194515) | Populus trichocarpa ectomycorrhiza microbial communities from riparian zone in the Pacific Northwest, United States - 23_EM | ecosystem: Host-associated > Plants > Roots > Unclassified | place... | reverse complement strand
CTGTTGAAATATATATATACTGTTGGATTTAAGAAATTTAATTTAATATATTGAGATAAGGGGTATTGGAGTCTTTTGATTCACTTTTTTTTTTGTTTGTTAAATGTTGGTTTGCATTAGATAGTGTTATAATTTACCATCAAAATAATATTTTTAATTATAAAGAGTTGTTGGTGTGTGTATAATGGAAGACGCCGCGTCTTTTGGGCGGCACGTGCGGCGTCTCCTGGTGGTCAAAATAGGATTTCACCGTATAGTATGATCCCCTGCAATCTCTTCTTCCATCATGTGTGGCGCATGTAGTTCAAATATTTTAGGTTTATCGCCGGTGACCTCTTTTTTTCTCTTTATTTCTCTCTCCTACCCCAATAAATCATAACTATCAAACCTGATCCAGGGGTTGACCCGGTCAAAGAGTTGAGTCACGGGTTACACGGGTCAACTCGGATCAATCTAAGAAAAATTTTAAAAAAATATTTAAAGTTTTAATATCTCATATGAAAAAATTAAGAAAAAATCCATATGAATATATGCTATATATGTTGTAAATAATGAAGTTTAAAATATTATTTCAAAAGGTTTTTTATCCCACATATAGTATATATACTAAAGAGCTTTAAATCTCACATTGAAAAAATATAACTTTTTTTCTTGTGAACATAGATTATATATACTAAATGGCTTCAAATCCCACATTGAAAATATAAAATATTATTCTAATATTTATATAATGAACTTTGAAATATGAAAAAAATGGTCTGGCTAGGAGAAAAAACACATTTAAAAAAAAATTCTCTACCGGGCTTTGCCAGGTCACGGGTCGACCGGGTTTGACCGTTTTTTTCTCTTACCGGTCTTTCACTTTACTAGAACCGGCCCATCGACCAGATCCTAGGTCGACCTGTTGGGCCAGTCTGGGTTTAATAACTATGCAATAAATACATTATGGTGCTTATTGGTATTTCAAATTAAGTTCTTTTGGTTTTTTTTATATATTTTTGTCATTTTACCTTTTGTTAAAGTTTTATGTATTTTCAATTTAACCCTTGGTTTCTAATTTGTATCTATAATTATTTTCAATTCGTTCATTCTGTTTTTAATTTTGTATTTTTGTCGTTTTGCCCTTTTAAAAAAGTTTTATGACTTTTAATTTTATCCTTCAAATCAAGTTTATAATTTTGGTTTTTTCAATGATAATAATAGTGATTCCATTTTGGTCCATCTTCTTTTAATCTCTTATTGTTTTCATTGGCTTTTTTGTCGAGTTTTTTTTATAGTTTTTAATTATGTCATTCAAATCAAGTTCATGGTTTTTATTTTTTCAATAATAATAGTAATAGTAATAGTAATGTTATTTATGAAAACAGTAATGATAATACTACTATTAATAGCTGCAATTGAAATAAAAATAGTAATGAAAATAATAATATTATTAATGATAATAATAATGATGATAGTTGTGGCAGGAGCAATATTAGTAGTTGTAGTAGTAATACTAATAATAATGATAAAAAAATTAATGATTATAATAATAATAATAATAAAATAATGATGACAATAATGATGATATTATTAATGATAGTACTACTACTACCACCACTAATAATAATAATAATAATAATAATAGGTATAGTAACTCTGAGAGGTGTAGTTTAATTGGTCAGACTATAAGTTTGCTTCTTAGAGGTCACCGGTTCGAGTTTCACAAATCTCGGGGCCATTGAAGGCTTATATAATTATTAACTTCAGGGCCCGTGGGATTAGTCGAGGTGCATGCAAGCTGACCCGGACATTCACATTAAAAAAATAATAATAATAAGGTATAATAATAATAATAAATAAATAATAATAATGATTGTATTGTTTATAATAGTAGTAATAGTAAAATCACTAGTAGAGTAACATTGTTACACATTTATTATAATAAAAATTTTATATTATTTTTTAATTTCATTTCAATGTTTAAATATTACTTTTTGTGAAAAAAATATCGGAACCGCCAATATAGACTGGAAGGGATTTTTACGACAAGTGAGCAAAATATCTTCTTAAGGTTAGGAAATAATCCAAGTTACATGAAGTAGTCGTTGCCGTTTATAAATATTTGTTTTTGGTTCTTGCGAAAAACAATTTGGTATTGTATTTGTATTTTAATTTAGAGATTGTTTGGTGCATTTTAAAAATATATTTGGTATGAAAAAATTTTAAATTGTTTTTTTAGTGTTTTTCAAATAATTTTGAAATCACCAATAACATGGGATTATTAAGATAATTAAAGATAAATTGTTTGAAATCTTACTCTTTGTACTAGGATGTTAATTCATATATAAAAAGATTTAAAATAAATAATTGAAAATTGTTTTCCATATAGAATATTCAAGTTGAAGAAGGTCTTGAACCTTTTTTTTATATATAAAAAAACAAAATTAGGTTTTGATCAACTACTATTCAATGCTGAATCAATAATTTACACGTTCTGATATTATATAGTGATGCATGATTTTTTTTAAGTATCTTTTAATTAAAATAATATTTTTTTAGTTCTTATTTTATTTTTGACATCAGAGTTATAAAACATCTAAAAAAATCAATTTAATATTTTTTAAAATAAAAAAATTTTAAAAAATAATAAACTGTAACATGAAGAAGACTGTAAATTTGAAGTCGCATCGAAGTCTTCCTAAAATCTGGAAATTTTATTTGCCCCTTGCTACGAGGCAAACGTTATTCAATCACTGGTCTTTTTATATATATATATATTTATGGTACAATTATTTTCACAAGAAATATCTGTGATATTGACTTGAAAGAGCACCACATCTCTTTATTACCTAGAAATTATGCGGTGTTGTCTCAATTTTCTTCGCTTGTTCGCACGGGAAAACTTCCAATAGACGTTGTAGAAAGGAGACCCGAAGATTACGACAGAAAACCGATGGAATCAGAAAATTGGCAGAGAGTTGACAACAAGGACATTGCTTATGCCGCGTGGCAAGGTACGGTGGGATAGATACAGTCGAAGAAATTAAAAAAATGGGACGGGAAAAATGAGGAAAGACTTTTTTTATTTTTTATGCAAGAGTAAAATAGAAACTCCAAAAACGAGCAGGCTAAATATTATAAGAATGATATTTTTTTAATTAAAGATATATTATAATATTTTTTTATGCAAGGTATTGTGCACTGAAAAGATGTTTAATAATGGTTGTTTTTTAAAGTGTGTTTTGCTCGGAAATATATTAAAATAATATATTTTTAAAAAAGATTATTTTTAACATCAGTACATCGAAATAATTTGAAAACACTCAAATAAATATTAATTTGAAACAAATAAAAAAATATAAAAGATTTAAATTTCTTTTAAAATGTTTTTGAAATGAAAAATACAAAAAGTCGATAAAGTTACGAGGAAACAAACGTTTTTCCCGGAAAGATTGAAAAGCAATTTGCTTCACAACAGTTTTTTTTTTTATTATTTTTATCGCAGGGATGATAAACACAAGCCATGGGAAAAAGAAGATTATGACAGCGAAAAGACTGAAAAGGACAGAAATGCAAAGAATTTTCGTTGCCCGTCTTGTAATGCAAGAAAAAGCCGACCATGTTTAAAAGGTCAACCTGGGACCAGCCACTCGCCCTGAGCTGGGTATAAAAAAACTGCAACCAAAATTAACCCAATTACATACTTGACCGTGTTTTGCCGCGGTTAGATATTTTCTTTTCTTAATAAAAGGACTGTATATATAGTTTTTTTTAATCTGTTCTTGTAGTTAAAAAAATTCTAAACGAAAATAAAAAATTTATGCATAAATCAGATAAACCGAGCATTACATGTGTTAATAAAAAAAAACAAACAATAAATGATAACTAAAATAAAAATAAAAAATCAAGATATTTAATCTTAAAATATAAGATATTTATCCGGTTGTGTTTGCTATATTTATTTATTAAAATAACTTTTTTTTTCAATCAAACGATAATAAAAATAGATAAATATTAATTGATTGAATAAAATAAAAGATAAAAAAAATACTATATAAGCCTACACGTATTAGAAATATTATCTATAAATATTTTTTTTCTCCTCTCCAAAACAAAGTTCATCAATAAAAAAGAAAAAAAAATATAGATGAATAAGAAAAATATTTTTAAAAATTAAATGCATAAACAAAAAATAATTATTATTTAAAAAAGGCTCCCTGAAAAAAAAATGGGATATTAATCTAAATACAAATAAAATAAAAATTTGAAAATAAATTAAAAAAGCATTAATTGAAAAAAAAAAAGGTCAGACGCTGCTGAGCCTGACAAGTTAGGCCATCCTGCTTGGCCCTTTTATTAAGGGCCTGTGCCCTTTTTTTTTGCTGCAAAACAATAAGGCAACACGTCATTTGACACTGTCCAGATTCCGGCAGCTATGGTGGCCGAAAAATCAGGCTTCAACTTTTTTTGATTTAAAAGCTTGTTTTTCAATCTATTTTTGACTCGAAACACCTAAAAAACACTGTAGAAACCATGATAAACCTATTCATAGCCTCAAAAAACCAAAAAAAACCACAAAAAAAACCGAAATTAACCTGAAACTAAAAATCAAACCAAGCTCAAATATGTTTTTTCAAGGCATAAAAACATCTAATATAAACTCCATTTATAAAATAAAACCATTTGACACAAATATCAACTGTTCTGGTGGCTTAAATCGGTGTCGATAACATTTTTCTTCCTTTACCATTGAAATTCGACGACTTTTTTCTTTCCTCTCTAGTTAGGGACTGAAAAATAACAAAAATAACTTTTCGTATCAAAACTGAACTTGAAAAATATTAAGGTATCTAAATTGTATAATTTGTGTTATTTTTGAAGTTCGGAATCAAAGTGTATTTATGGCTGAAACTTATGGCACACCACCCGTGCATTTTTCAACTCCATATTTTCGTAAAACATCACAATCAATTAACCTTAGGACTAAATAAAAAATAAATTGAGGAACAAAATGAATGCTTGACAAATGTACAGTGCAACACAACAATTATTTGGGTGTGCATGAACAATAATTGCCTCTACAGTAAAAAATCCCGCGCATTTAGTCCAAAATTAACTCTTGATCATCTCAGTAGATTAACATAATTGACCTAATTTGACTTTTTTATTGGCAAAACAAAATCATTGGTTTTTTTTTTAAATAAAAATAAAACAACTTTGTTTGATTGACTTGAATCAACTTATAGGTTAGCCTATACAAACCCATGACACAGGTCTTTAACCAAGTCCTAGGCTGAGCTTAATTACCATGGATATATATCAACCCAAGAAAAGAAGATTCACAAGCTGATTTCTATGGTGATAAAGGTGAAACCATGGTTTTGGAAGATGATGTGTTATAAAAGGTGCAACAGTAATCCTTGGTTCAAATACGTTTCAACGTTTCTGATGCAAGAAAATATTGCCATTCTATCAAAAAATTAAAATCCCCATGGAATGAATGGTGGAAGCGTGTTCATATTCATACTATTCAAAACAAGAATAAGAAACACACCGCTTGTTGCATCTAAAAGCTCCGAGTTTAAAACCATCACAATTGCTCAATGAGGTAAACTTCACTGGAAGTTGTATGATTAGTTCTCCGATGAAATTTGAGCTGAAAACTGGACTCATTTACCACAACAAAGCTGTTATTGTTAATAAGCGAAGTCAATCGAATTTTCCCAGCACCAGAGATTCAAGCTTTTGTAACCAATTCACATATTGACCGAGCTCCTTCTTGTGTAGGTGTAAGAGGAGGAAGTTAGTTAGGTTTTCACCAATACCCTTGGCTATCAAGTATCCCTTAAGTGCATCTTGTAAATCAGAGTCCAAATCACTGCAGATATATGAAGACAAGAATTAAGTGAGACGAACATGTCCTCAAGCATAAAAGAAGATATCTCGAGTAACCAGTGGAATAGGGTTTCATTATTACTGGAAATGATATCGCAATAAAGGCATCACAGACAAATTCCAGAGTTACACTTAGTTGATTTGGAATTTGAAGTGCAAGTAGAATCGGAGGGCATTCAACATCATTCAAATGCACAAGAATTATATAAATCCACGTATGCACCAAAACCAAAACATCACTCAATATAATCCTGGTTTCTACTCAGATTACCATAAGCTACAGTACAGTCTCTAAATGGATAACATTACCTAGAAAACCTGCTACAAAGGATGACCCCCCGGATGTTATATTGAATCTTTCTTTTTGTCCAGTATCTAAAATCAAAAAGACTTAGCTTGCCTGCCAGATACAATTTTTCCATTCAAGACTTGAAAAACATGTTACATTATACCATCTTTTGGTTTCTAGCTTCTGCAGATAACAGCAAAAAATAAATACCAAATCATGATATGCATTTGGAATAAATGCCTCAACACACCAACTCTCAAGATCACTAGGTAAAGTCAAAGCACACTATCTAGTGAAAAGAAAATGGATAAAGCTAAAGATGAAAAGGAATGACCCATCAGGTTAATCCTTGACCCTTTTTGGCATAATGCATAGATTTCCCCCATTGATCTACTGAATACTGGATATTCAATCCAACATAAACTGCTTCGAGGCATCCAACCAGGTTAAGGGAAAAAGTGGGACTAAGGTATCTCTTAGGTTAAGTTTTAGCAATTAAGAATGCAACCTAACATGCTAGAAAGTGCAAAGGAATAATGGGAAGACATGGACCAAACCAGAAGATGTGATTGCTGAGAAAGAAAGAATTACGAATAGCAGGATATCATAGAAGGCAGCCATTTCAAAAAGACTTACCCTAAACTAGACAAATTATAACTTGGGATTCACCTTCAAGGTTTGCAAAGAGCTATAAATTCCTTTCAACTTTTAGATAAAGAAAACAGAATATATCCTTTGCAAATAAATCCCTTTCAACTTTTAGATAAAGAAAACAGAATATATCCTTTGCAAAGAGCTATAAATTCCTTTCAACTTTTGGATAAAGAAAACAGAATATATCCTTTGCAAAGAGCTATAAATTCCATTCAACTTTTAGATAAAGAAAACAGAGTATATCCTTGAAAATCATCATAATCAGAATGCAATGCTAGCCTTGCTCCCAAGGGAAACTCATCTAGATTCACATAGATGTATAAAAATCTGTTCAAGAGATCTCATCTTAAACCAAAATCCAACCACTATTTTCCCCAGTAAGGTCCATTTGAATTTAGAAACTGATTTCACCAACGCTAAACATTTTTGCTCTGAAAATATCAACGTTCATATATCCAGCAATGTTCTTGTCATTCATGCCATCTACTTCAATCAATGATCATATCTCAGACAATTATTCAAAAAACGGGAATGACAGGAATGCAAATATTACACACAAACAAGCAACTTGAGAATTTTATCTACAATCTGCAAACTAACAAAAATACATAATATGGCTTGAAAAGTTTACCTGAATGAGGGGCCTCTGTAAGCTGAAGGCTTGGGACAGGTTGTCGTCAAGTGGAGATAATGTGCACTATAAATGTGAAACTGTGACCCACCTATACCTTTCTCAGAAACCCCGCAATCAAACTGTAAAACAGAGTTCAACCCAGGCTTCTTCACACACACCTTCATCAAAACTTCCCGTGGAAATATTCCTCCTTCTGCAAACATCTCCTGACCCAACAAAGCTGAAACAGCAACCTCTTCACCAGACTCACATTTTCTCCGCAAAACCACATCTTGCGATTCCAATGAATCCCAATCCACCTTAAAATCTCCCAAATTACCACTTTGATTGTCCTGTATCCATGTTAAAAACATAGAAAATTAAAAAAACACAATTTCTTCAAGCTTGTAAAACAAACTCACACCTGTTCTAATTAACAAAACAGAAAACTATATGTTTTTAGCAGTTGCTTTTCCACACAAATATACACTAACTAGCTCCATAGTACTTTTAACGCTAAACCCATTTTCAATACTCATAGAAGACTGAAAAGATTCCAACTTTACTTCAACTTTTAACACAAGCTCACATCTTTTTAATTCCACAACTGTCTTAACCACCAAACAAGTAATGGGTCATCACCAACGTTCTGCCACATGAACATACCCTAACTAGCTTCGTTTTACTTTCTAACACTAAAACCCATCATCAGATTTGCTTTCTTTCCATTTCTTAATAAATTCCAAACATCAAATGGTAAATCAAACACCAAGAAAATAAAGGGTTTGCTTATTAAGTGGAAACTAAAACCATTATCCAATACCCAGATGGAAAGATTTGCACAAAATTATGGGATTTTAAGAGAGAGACCTGGAAGGGAGTAGTTGAGAGTTCGTGTTTGATTTCGGACTGCAGGATTTTGACCAAGCCCAGATTCTCAAGTGCTTTGCGACCCTTCCGCAAGATTGGGGTCACCCGAGGCATTTCTTGCAAGATTTTTAGCAGAAATTGCTACAGAAACTTGGTGTGCAGGATTATAAGTGTAGATTATTGCAGATGATGAGCCCAGGCTTAGCTCTCGAGTCTCGAGTCTTGCCAATAGAACGGCACCTGCTGAGATGGACTGTAAATGGGCATTTGAGTTTTAAGTTTTGTCTACTAGCAAGGTGGGCTTTCGACTATCATAAAAGATTCAATCATAGGAAATTAGATATCGTACAGTATTTTATAAAATTTTAATTATTTTTTATTTAAAATTAATTATTTTTAATATTTTTAAATTTTTTTGATATATTAATATCAAAAATATTTTTGTAAAAATAAATTAATATTATTTTAATGTATTTCTAAACAAAAAATTATTTTAAAAAATAATCATAATTATACTATCAAGCACTTTTAATTTAATTGATTAGCTTAATGTATCATGAGTGTTTATACATTATTTTGATCCTCTTTTTATTTTTATTTTTATTTTCTTTTTAGTGTCTTTTAAGAAAAAAAACAAAAGGCACCGATATTCTGACCATTGAACGTGTTTTTTTTTTCCTTGGGTTTTTTCATTGATTGATATAAGGTATTCTAAGCCTTTTTGCATCTTGATGTGCACCGTCTTCAATCATCTTCACAAACCATGAAGGTTGAACTGTATCAGAGATTTAAGCTTCTTGAAGGACTCTAAAATCTTTCCCGTGAATTTATTGCAGGATAAATCAAGTGTTGCGAGGGCAATTTGAAATTTAGAAAACTCAATCCCCAAACCTTTCCATGCCAATGTTACAGAATAAACATAAGAAGTAGATAAATTTTTTGCCCTCATGTAATCCATAACCTGATCAACGCTCATCATGGCTTTGAAGTTGTTGAAATACTCTGTTGGCAAAGGACCACTCAAGCTGTTGATGGAGAGGTCAAGAACCTGTAATTTAGAAAAAGAGTCCCTGACAGTTGGACCCTTCAAAGAACCATGGAGTTTATTTGACCTTAGATATAATAACCTCCAACTTTGGAAGCATTTCTAAAAAGGAAGGGAATGTGTCATCTATCATGTTGTTGCCGAGGTCCAGAAATTATAAATTCACATATTTGGTGACGGATGGTGGTATCACCCCTTTCAATTGGTTGCCATTGAAGTTTAGATATCTCAAATTATTCCCCTCTAAATAGATTGAAGGGATATTGCCGTGGAGATTGTTGACACCAAGATGCAACACTGAGAGTCTATCACTGAAGTTTCTCAAGCATTGTAGGATGAATCCACCAAAGCCATTATTGGACAAGTCTAGAATCTCTAGGAACTTCAGCTCGTAAATGACAGAAAAGATGTTCCCAGTCAGTTTATCATTGGAGGAAAGCATAAGAACTCCCGAATTTTCATTCTTGAAAGCTGAAGGTGGGATCTGGCCATACAAGTTGTTATGACTGAAATCGATATACTGTAATGAATTATAAAGGAACGAACTTATCTGGCCATACAATAGGTTATTGTGAAGAAAAAAAAGATGCAAAGAAGGCATAGAAAACAAAGAGGATGGAATTGTTCCACTGAGCAAGTTAGGAGATAAGTCGAGAAAGTTTAAACCTGAAAGCTTACTTATTTGTGATGGAATGCATCCTATCAGTTGATTATTAGATAATGAGAGTGCGATTAGACTTGGAAGCCTACTTATTTGATAAGGGAGGCCTATCAGTTTATTGTCTGAGAGGAGCAACTAATAGAATTATCCTACCTTAAATAAACTATCTGGAATTTTACCAAAAAAATTATTGAAAAAAAATATCAGGGAATTTAGCGATGAAATCTAACTATCAAACTTATTGTTTGAGAGGTCCAATAACTCGAGTTATAACAGGTTAAAAAAAACATCTGGAATTTCCTCAGAAAAATTATTGAAAGAAAGTGTCAAAAAATCTAATTTTTTAAAGTTTCCAAGTGAAGATGAAATCTGATCATCAAACATATTGTATAAGAGGTTCAACCAAATGAGTTGTTGAGGTTAACAAAACCATCTATAATTTTACCAAAAAAATAATTAAAAGAAAATCTTAAGGAATCTAACTTCTTAAGATTTCTAAGTGAGGATGAAATCTGACCATCAAACATGTTGTATGAGAGGTCCAACCAAGTGAGCTGTGAGGTTAAGAAAACGATCTATAATTTTATCAAAAAATTTATTGAAAAAAAATCTCAAGGAATCTAGCTTTTTAAGGTTTGAGGATAAAATCTGACAATCAAATATATTGTATGAGAAGTCCAACCTAATAAGTTGTGTGAGGTTAATAAAATCAACTGAAATTTTACTAGTAAAATTATTGAATGAAAAACTTAACATATCGAGTCGGATAAGGTTGCGAAAGACAATGCGAATGTCACCAGTAAAATTATTGTTTGAGAGATCCAATAGAGTGTGAGCTGCTCAAGATTTCATAATAAGGATAAAGCATGACCATCCAAGTTGCTACATGAGAGTTCCAGCTCGATGAGTTGAGTGAGGTTAGAAAACTCATTCAAAATTTGACAAGTAAATTAGAAAACTCATACAATATTTGGGATGTGTAATCATGTTGAAAGATTAATTAATATAATCAAGTTTTGAGCTTATAATTCCGACCCTAATTATTGCTGTAAATCCTTAAATTTTGTTTTGCATACTTAGTGCTCGTAACTTGCTTTTAACCTTGTAAAGGGGTGTCTGGAACTATGTTTTAATTAGAGTTTTCAAAAGATTTGAATTTTTTTTTCAGTTTTTCAATGTTTTAATATATTAATACTAAAAATAAATTTTTTAAAAATAAAAAATATTATTTTAATATATTTCTAAATAAAAAACAATTATTATCACTCACCACTAAAACTAAAGAAAATCTCTTTAGATAAAAATACAAACTTTTGTCTAGCTCTCAGCGCCAAACTAACCCAAACACTGCATAATTGCAAAAGCCAAGAAAAGAAAAGGAAATCAATAGTCAATTTTAGTAAATTTTTATTCATATAAATTAATACACATACAAATCGCACATTAACAGACAAATTCCAAAGATTTTTCTTTAATTTTTATGATGTTTTTTAGTTGTTTTTTTTTATTTTTATCAATAACAAAGTTATTTTGAGTTAAAA
>Ga0307517_10012655_pt1 | contig 11551 bp, 9 predicted proteins | sample 23_EM_MG_FD_194515 | JGI IMG/M metagenome (GOLD analysis project Ga0307517, IMG submission 194515) | Populus trichocarpa ectomycorrhiza microbial communities from riparian zone in the Pacific Northwest, United States - 23_EM | ecosystem: Host-associated > Plants > Roots > Unclassified | place... | reverse complement strand
AAATCTTTTTGTTTCTTTAATATACTGATACACAGAGTCGTACTGAGTCACCAAGCCAGCTGCCTACTCGCCAAACTCAATAAACAAAACAGTATAACAGACAGACATGCTTGGATGCCTAAGAAAACAAAGAAGAGAGACAAGTTTCTTTGCCTAAAAATATGCCGTATTGGGTTATTTCTTCTAAGGGCATGTTTGTTTTTTGAATCCAAACTTTTCTGTGTTTGTTTGTCATTAGAAAAGTTGGTCAACGGAAAACACTTTCCGGTCAATGGAAAATTTGGCTTGATTTCCAGAAAAGTATTTTTCTGGAAAATTTGGGCAGAAAACACTTTTTGGAAGTTGTGAAAAATTTAGAAATATCATATTATTTGCTGATTATATCAAATTTGGTCCTCAAACTTTTAATTGCTATATATATTTTGTTTTAAATATTTATTTTTTAATTTCATATCTTAAAATTTAATTTTTATATTAACTTTGGTCCTTATTTTTATAATTGTTATATGTTTTTCCCTTATTATTTTTTTATTGAAATTTTTTATCTATCAAATTTGATCCTTATTTTTTTTATTGCTACTTATTTTATTTGAAATAATTTATGAAATGTTAATTATTATTATTTTAATTTCTTCATCTTTAATTTTTTTTTATTTTCTAGATTTGATTTCTATTATTTCTATTATTATTTATTTTATTTGAGATAATTTATAATATTTTTTTCAATTTCATTCTCATTCAACTTTTTAATTTGTAAGATTTATTTCTCATTATTTTAATAAACTTGAGAAAAATAAAACATGAATAAGTTATTTTCCAGCTCATTTTTCATGACATAACCAAACACTGGAAAGTGTTTTCCAACTTATTTTACATTACACTACCAAACATCAGAAAATAATTTACTTTTCTGAAATTAATTTTTTTTTAAAAAATTATTTTATAGCAAACAAACGGGGCCGACGTGTCATAACCACAGTTAATTAACTTAAATTATTAATGATAATAATATAAGTATTAAATTAATAATAATTATATTACTATTAAGGTAGCGATCATCTTCTGAAAACAAGAGAGAATATACATGGAGAATGAAGAATGTGTCTCTTGTATCTCTTATTTTCTAAAATTATAAAAATTAAATTCAAAATTATTTCCAAGATAAATTGAGTATTATTAAACCCTATTCATAAGTTGAAGCAAAATCTGAGTTAATTCTAATTTTTTTTAAATAAAAATATATGTTATTAACATGAAAAACTTTTTTTTGAAAAAAATCAATAATTATTTTGTAAAAAACATTAAAAATAATTTAATTATATTTTATTTAGATTTTGATCTTATCACATCACATGTTTTTAGGTGAACTCTAATTTTTAATTGTGTTAAATTATATTAATTTATTCCTCTATTTTCTTAACTTAAGCCAGTCCACGTTGCTAGATCCTAAATAAACTGTTCTCAATCTAAATTTTATAACTAAAAATACATTTATTTTATGTTTTTCTGTAACTTCAATAAATCATTTTTTATCAATTATTTATGTAATAATAACCCAACTCAACCTAACAAATTACAAAAAAAAGAAAAAAGGCAGCGAGGCGTAGGGCCACTGACAATAGGTTCAGGGGAATTTCTACTTCACTACTGAATTTCAAATAAAAAACTGCTCATTATCTAAAAGTCTACTCGTTTCCGTAACAAGACTGTCAAGAACTTAGCTTTAGCTAGCTGTTAAAGGCACGCATTTCGATTTTTCAACCAGTCTCTATTAATTTATATTTTTAGCAGCCCTTCAGTCATCATCACCAGTTCCTCAAAAGGTCCGTGAGCGAACAGAGTTCTAAAAAAAATTCGATGGCAGACAATTCCCGCTTCGACCATGATCTTGTTCTTGCTCACAAATTCCCCGAGGTATGTCTGCTTTCTGCTTTCTTTCGCTATGATATCTCTCCAAGGTTTTCGACTGAATTTAATTTGTTATTTGGTTGCATATATTCCCGGTGGATTGGCAGACAACATTTACATACACCGAAAGGTAGAGAGAGAGAGATGTCTTGACATATTCAATCCCATCCTCTATTTTTTTGGGGTTTTTTTATTAATAGAATTTAAAAGGGAAAATTTTTACCTGTTTTTTGAGCAGAGATGCAGCGGTCTATGCCTTGGGTGTCGGAGCTTGTGGTCGGAATGCGATTGATTCGGATGAGCTGAAATATGTTTATCATGAAAATGGGCAGCAATTTGTTCAGGTAAATTTAAAATCTTTGGTCTGAATGGTAGTTTTTTTATTTTACTATGAAATTATTTAATAAAGAGAGGAGAATTTAATGTCTTGTATTTGGATTTGTAGGTTTTGCCAACATTTGCTGCCTTATTTTCACTGGGATCATTGACAAATGGCAGTATTGATTTGCCAGGCTTACAGTAAGTAGTGACAGAATCTAAGAGTGTGAAACTTGCTCTCGAATGTTTTGTTTGTTAATGTTCTTTTAAGCCATTCGGGTCTTCTAAAGTTCATTGGAAATGAATTAGTATCTGCGTGAACACATGTGATGGCCATTTCTGGTTTTCCTGGTTTCCAGATATGATCCGCGTCTTCTGTTGCATGGACAACAATATATACAGATTTACAAGCCATTTCCTTCGAGTGCATCTGTAAGTCTTCTTTTTGAAGCGCTTATGCTGCCTGAAACACTTCATGCTTAATTTTGATAATTGTACTGTACTGGTGGTTTCTCGTCTTCCTTTGATTACTTGCGGAGTGTCAATTACATGGTTTTTTGTAGTTTTGGATTTGTTTTCTCTAGTCTATTTTCGTTTTGTAACTTATTTTCATCCCCGATGCAGCTAATTAATAAAGTAACTATTTTCGTTTTGTAACTTATTTTCATCCCTGATGCAGCTAATTAATAAAGTAAGTCTTGCCGGGTTGCATGACAAAGGTTTGTATTCACTGGCAGAAAATCTTTTGATTGAACAACGCACTGGAGATTATGTTTTTATTTCAAGTACGAATGAGTAGTCTCAGGGTGGAATTTTGTTACATGAATAATGACCGGGAAAACCTAGATAAAAGTCAGAATCTCACAATTTGTAATGAGTATCCCATTTGACAGTTCACCTCTTTTATGAAACATTGAAGCATGATGGTTGAGGCTGGACTGTGATTACTGTTTTCCTCTCTTGATACAAATTTTAGGTAAAGCAGCTATTCTCGAGCTGGAAACCAAAAGTTATGAGAAACAATCTGGTGAATTATTGTGTATGAACAGGTGATCTCATTTTTTCTAAAAAATATCTGATCCCTTGCTGCCATGCTATTGAGTCTGATGGGATTATAATATTTCACTCTCCAGATCAACTATTTATCTCCGGGGTGCTGGAGGCTTCTCAAACTCATCCCATCCGTATTCCTATTCCAACTACCCAGTGAACCAGGCTGCTGCTCCGAAAATTCCTAAAAGCCAACCTTTTGCAGTATTCGAGGATTGTACTCAACCATCTCAGGCATGTAGTGCAGATCCATAGTTGTTGTGCCTTATCAATTGTTTCACTATCTTCCTATATAAGTTATAATTAAAAATAATAATAATAAATAGATAGATAAAACTGAAGTTTTGGGAACATGTGATGTAGGAAACTCTAAAATGACTTCTCTGTTTAGATTGTGAACACAAGATACTTACATTCTTCAGTATGTCTCGTATTGTTTTGTAGGCATTGCTGTATAGGCTATCTGGTGATTACAATCCTCTGCATTCAGATCCCATGATTGCTGAAGTTGCCGGGTTCGTATCCCTCTCAATATTTATTTTTATTTCTTGGGTTCATGTGCTTTTCCAACCATGTTTTCATAGCATCAGGAGTCAGAGTTGGTGAGAGGGGATCATTTTTTCCTCCTTAATCACTTACCATTGATTATTTTAAGGAGACATCTTTTTTTATTGGTCACGGATCAGAGTAGTATTCATCAACTCGATATCTCTAATGCTTTTTGCATTTTCATTCTTCAAATTCATTTGATATCTCAGAGTACAATAGGGCTTAACCACACATACACCATGTGAATTTTGCTCCATTTCTGCTGTGTGAATTGGTTTAAGCTCTGATTAATTTTGACTGCTTTCCTTTTCTGGTCTTTACAGTAGCAATTGCTTACACATCTCTTACACATCTCTCTGGCATCCTAAGCTGTATTGATGCCCAATCCAATCTTGTTTCTTTTTTACATGTTGAAGATTCTCGCGTCCAATATTGCATGGATTGTGCTCACTTGGATTTGCAGTTAGGGCAGTCATCAAATGCATCTGCAGAGGGGATGCAAACATCATCAAGACCATATCAGGCCGGTTCCTTTTGCATGTGTACCCTGGCGAAACTTTGATCACTGAAATGTGGCTTGAAGGTTCAAGGTAAAACTGCATGTTCTGCCATAACCCAGTATTGTTTATTCAACATCAAGTATAATGCGTTCCTTTCACTCAAGTAACTGAAATTGGTTCTTCAGGGTCATTTATCAGGCAAAGGTGAAGGAAAGAAACCGGGCAGTGTTATCTGGTTTTGTAGACCTCCGTCATGTGACCCCATCACTGTAAATTCATTTGATATACATTGAACGAGCTGTATGGTTCTCGTGTATGGTTTGAATAATTGTTTTTAGACATAGCTGCTGCGATAAAGAATGTAATCAAATAAAAGCTTCTCAACTTGTATTGATTTGACTCATGAACAGCAGCCTCATTTGCATTTACATCTCCTTCTATTTCCAATGAACTGATTCATCAATGTCATTCTTCACCGTGCCTCGGCACCAACGACTTCACGAGGATGGAGCTCCGATGTCTCTTGTCTGCTAGAACACTGTAGCTGGCTGTTTTATTAAACAGAGAAGGGTGGAAATAGATGATACTATCACCACAAAATTATTAGCTCAGCACTCTGTCCACCATATATTTTTTTTATGTTGGAAATTTAATTTAACATGTCGTCAATCACTCTGATAATGGTAAGAACATAAGATAACTTCAGCAGGCGGATAATTACTTCACGGATTAACGGGTGGTAATATTGCTAGGTCAATCAATTCGGTTATAAAATTTGGTTTAGGTTTTATAACCGTGATATATAAAAGTGATTAGTATTGTTTTTTAAAGTGAATTTTATTTAGAAATATATTAAAATAATATTATTTTATTTTTAAAAAATTATTTTAAAAATATATTAATTTAAACCAAATAAAAAATAAAAAAAAATGCGAAAACAAAAATAAACCATCCCTATATATATACTGCTAAACAAACCTGGTTCTGCCACGTGGCCGTTCGGTGATTTGATCTGACGGCTGAATAAAGTTCAGCCCGCTTTCTAAATAAAGCTTACCCTGCTCTCACAAACACCTCACTATTACCTTTTCACTCTTCGCTTTTTTTTATCAACAGAATCCAGAGAGCGGAGAGTAGCGAAAGTGAGACTGCCGCCAAGAGAAGAAAGAGCTCGTTTAAAATGTCTAGCGAGACTGAAGCAGCGCAATTTAGCAACGGCACCGATGCGGTGCAAGTTATCTCTCCAAACGATGATCACCGCGTCACCCCCGGCGACGATGAGAGACGGCACCTCAACGACGCCGTTCGTTCTTTGCCTTCTCACGCTGTCAAAGACCTGCTCTCCGCTGGGGTTCGTACTTTCATCTAAAAATCTCCTCACTTACCCTTAATTTGGGTTTCCTCTATAAAAGAATTATGTTCCTCACAAGATTTTATTATGATTTAGGTGTGTATAAGATGCATATTTAGACTGTTTGGGATCAGTGATCATGCTTATTTTCGCTCCTCTTTATCGCCTTCGGTGATGTGTAATATTCTCGGAGAGGGAGATTCAAGTAGTTCTGAATCTATGGAATCAGAACTCAAACCCGAAGTGTGCAGAATTTGTTTAGGTATCTTACAATTTATTTATCGCGATGAAAAAGAAATGCTGGTGAAAAGAAAGAATGGTGATGAGTTAGCTGCATCAATTGCTGAGCTAATAAGGCAAGAAGGACATCAAATTGATGGTTTTTCTCTTGAAGTTTCAATACCGCCTATTATCTTCGAAAATGAACAAGCTGTTAGGTAAGATTTTTAATTTTTAAACCCTAAAAAAGGCACTAAAAATGTTGATATTTATTTATTTTGAAATTATAACAGTCATGTTATAAATGCATGTAAAGTTGTTTGGATTTATCTGCGTTGTAGATTGTACATGAAAAAGAAGTATGGATCGGAGCTTTGGTTCCAAGAAAGGCTTTCTGAATGCATTTCTACAAAGGATGCCTTGAAGTTTGCGATTGTGAATCCCCTTGAAATAATATTGGTAAGTTGAACTTGGCATTTTTGTAATACCGTGAATATGAATTAGACGGTGCGGTGATCTCTATACGCCGATCCCCTTCATTTAATACAATTACTGTTAATTTGTCAAGTTTGTTCGTGTGTTACCCAGTAATAGGTTTGTTTACTTGTTTTTTTAATTATGGTAATTAGCTAATTGATTGATCCTATCAATCCATTCTCGCAATAGTGGTGTAGACTTGCTAACGTAGGGGATTCTTTCTTATTTGATAATGATAGTTATAGGGATCGGATTTTTTTCACAGTTAGAAACTGTAAAATGTAATGAAACTCTTGCTTTTATATCCTATTGTTCATGAATTCTTTTTCCTTATGAAAATTCCTATAAAATCTTGACTGTCATGATGCATTGAATGAAGCAGAGTTTTGAAAAGATGAGGATGTACTTTTACTGCAGACTGAAAATTGTTTTAGCTCAATTAGTCTTTAATTATGTTGAAGCTTTGCAGGATGTTAAATCTGGCCCAAGCTATGTCCGCATCCGTTTGACATACACTGAAACTAAGCCATCAATCATACCTTCGAAATCAGTAGACAGGAATGGGGGTTCGAAGAGAAGAAAAACAGGCATGCGAGTTTGTTTACATGTAAATGAAATGTTGTTTGGTTGTAAATGGCCATTTCTGCCTTGGTCATCCACTGCAGTTAATCCTTTAATATTTTCTATACTTGTCTTCATAATGATGATTCCCTGTTTACCTGAAACCCAATGCTTCTGGCTCAGAATTTTGTACATTTTAAATGCACAACAACTGTAATAATAGTGAACAATCATTTGGCAGTGATGCTCTTCAGCGAATTGTAGCCCCTGGATTAATAATTTCAACACCTTTTTACTTCATCTCCTTTTAGAATTTCTATATCTATACAATATGACATGCTTAACACGTGTAAAAAAATTGGTGTCTGAACTGATATCCTCTATAGTCTACACACTTTCTAAAGCACTGTGATGTCAACAGTTCAACTTATAAGCTTCATTTTTCTGGTCAGTCTATTAGTTGAGGTTTGGATGCTCATGTAACTTGATCTGTTTATGCAGGGACAAACAATGGTTTGGACACTGTTCATGTTGAGTTAGTGGGGAATGGAACTGGTTGTTGTGATTTATCATTGGGTCAAGGAAGTCCTGCCTCTGGAAGGTCTTCTACTGGTTTGGCTGAACATGAATCTTCTGAATGCTCCAACTTCCCTCTAGAGAGGGTAATGTTCTTCCCCATTTTATCCTGCAGTCTCAACTTCAATGGGGATTGGTCTGGTTACTTGCCCATAGTCAATTTAATGATATTGAAACTTCTATGCACTTAATTTTGAAATTCATGGTTGTTAAAATCTCAAGTGAAAAAATGGGATTACCTGGTCTGCCCAGAATTAGATCTACAAAGAATTTGGAGAATGCTCTACCTTTTTAGCGTTTTTGCATGAGATGGCTGCTTCATAGTCTTGAATCCTGCACCCTTGTGTTTGGAAGTGAAACTTTGAAATCCTTAGCAGTTTATTTTATTTTGAAGGTTGAAATTATTAAACATTAGCAATTTCACTCTTGAGCGTGTCTTGTCTGAATTTTTATGGTAGAATTTATTGTCTGTGTGAACTAGGTTATTTTTCTGCCATTGCTGGCTTAGATGTGGTGGTGGTGCTTATTGGGCTTGGATATCTGTCTTTCCAGGTCAATGAACCCTGCCACTTGGTTTTCCTATGCTACAGGACACCTATCTATTTTGGTGGGAGATATCTGAAGGTTAGTTGACTGTTATCGGAAATTTGTTAGAAAGACTTAACTGAGCATCTCAGTATTTGAGTTACTGAAGGAATTTTTTTTTACATTGCTTTCGTAAGGAAACAACCTTTTGCACTGGTGAGGATGACACGGCATCTTAAAAATAAACTTTACATCTTTTACAGTTAGCCATGGAGAGCATAAGAAATTGATGAGCTGAAAAGTCAATTTTAGTTGTATTAACAAGGAAATAATGGAATGAGTTAGGAAGCTCTCATGTCGCCATTTTGAGTTTACTATTGCATGTCACATCATGATGCCACTTGTAATCAAAAGGACTTTACGTGATATTGCAAGGGAAAGTGAAACATTTAACATGTTTAAAAGATGAAATATTCTATGTGAGGTACGATATTTGACACGGAAAATCATCAGTTATACTGATTTATCATTAAATTATGTGCAATCACATGATTGCTATACATATTGCAGTTCTCTAGAAATGTGAGTCAAACTCGTTGGATCATTGATGATGAAAGAATGGGAGAAGCATCCATTGAGGTACTGCCTACTTCTGCCAATGGACGTTACCATCCTTTTTGTTAGTATGACATGATGAGTGAGAGCTAACAGTTCTTCTGCTATTCTATAGGAGATAATAGGTGGTAACATTCTTCCAATGTGTCAAGGTGACAGTTACAAGTTTCATGCTGCTGGTAGAGAGGATATCGATGTACCTAAGATCTGCTCTTGTAATTGTGCACTTGAATTCAACAAATATTGTTCTAATCTATGAAGCTTCTGTTCCCAGGTTCGGATGTTGGGTTCAGGCAGGCCTTTCCTGGTAGAGGTACAAAATGCACGCGAGGTCCCATCTGAGGCTCTGGTAAAAGAAATAGAAACAAGGATGAATAACTTGGGGAATAAATTGGTGAGCTTATTACCAAATCTGTGCTTGTCCTCCCCCTTTTGTTTTGTTTTTCCATTTTTCATGTTATTCCACGTCTTATGCTATGCTGTAGGTAGGGGTGAAAAATCTTAGTCTAGTAACCAGTCATAGCTGGGACTTGATGCGTGAAGGGGAAGCAGAAAAGCAGGTTTTTTTCACCTCCTTTTGGCTTTTGTATCTGACTTTGATTGTTTGTACTTCATGATTTGAGATAAAAGTGTTAGATACAGTTAGAAAATTAAAGCCCTAATATTAGCATCACATGTATTTCATGTAGAAGCAATATTCTGCACTGGTATGGATTTCACGACCACTTGAGGATGAAGACTTGCAGTGTATAGCTTCACACAAAGATTTGGTAAGTTATATGGGATCTTTGTTTTGTATTGCATTGAAGCTTTTAATACGTGTTTTGAACCTTTGCATCGGGCAGATTTGGTATTAAAATATTTTATTGTCTTAATCCTTTTGCCAGGTTTCTGGTAGAGATTTCTTTCTAGTCATCTGATGTGCTCCATTATTTGGTTCTTTTATTCTTGGACAGCAAATTTTGCAGAGAACCCCAGTAAGGGTGCTTCACCGCCGGAGTCCGCTAGAACGCGGGAAGATTATACATTGGTTAGAGTCTCTCCCATTACGTAGCATGATGTTATTCTTGTCGATCTGTGTTTACATTCACAATGGCTAACAGGCTATCTCCTCTCATTTCCTATTATAGGATGAAAATTGAGCAGATCACTGGTAGCTCTCAATATTTTCTTTTGCATCTATGTACCCAGGTAAAATAATTGAAACCATACCATAATTCTCTTTCCATATACCATCCTAATAGATCTCGTTTTGAAGTGTTTGGTTTCATAGTGATAAATGAAACTAGGAATAAAACACTACAGATTGTGGTAGATTGGTAGTCTAAGAAATTAGAGATGTAGACGTGATGATGCAAATATAATTGTAAAAGTATTATGTAGAATAATGGCCCAGGATTGAATGACCTCTTCGCTACCTGACTGCTTTGAGGTCTGTGGAAAGTAATTCTCAAACCTGTATCTAGCAAAGTGGCGCTAATGATGATGCTTGAATCACAGGCTGGCACGTATATCAAAGAATTTGTTCACGGGGATCTAGGACGTACGCATCCAAGGTATGAGAAAACAAACAATTTATCATTTCATCTACTGTTGCAGCTCAACTGTTACAGTCTCATAACCTTGTATAGTGATTATCTTATTGATGGGAATGATGCCTAGGTTTACTTTGAGAAATCTCGTATATTTCATATTTAGTGGCTTGGTTGTCATAGACGTAGACTGGCACAACTTCCATGTATAGTTCAGCACAGCACTGCTATTTACTTGAGTAGTATTCAACTTACCAGAGCTGTCGGTGTAGTAATATTTGTGATAGTAGAATCATTGAATTTGTTGATTAATTGACAAATCAAATATTTTTTTAAAAAAAACACAAAGGTAAAAAGGTCGATAAAAAAAGGTTCTGTTTCCGTGCTTATTTCTTTTTTTCCCGTCAGTTTAAAACAAATTTCTTACCTTTGGCAGCATTGGATCGATTCTAAGATGCAGAGCAGAGATACTACAACTTGATGTTACCGACGTGAAAATGGATTGTTTTTTGGCTGAATAAGATTCTTGCGTTTATTTTGAGGTTTTTTAATTGACTATTTTCTGATTTGCAATATTTTGGAAATATCTTTATCTTAAGTTATGAGTGCCTGGGTCTTGTTTATTCTGTGCCCGTCCATGCAACATGCAGTGGTCATCTCTTATGAGTTTATTGCTCTATCCCTGGCCCGATTGAGAGTTTGCAAGAGTGACTCGGGTGAATTTAAAAGGTCATTCTAAGTTCATTTTTAAGCTGAAACGATGTGTCTCATTGAGTTTTGGTTGGGTCTTAGATTGACTTGATTGAGTCAACTTCCAACCAACTTATTGCGGTTAACTTGTATATCACTGGTTCTATTGCACGGTAGAAGAGTCATCTATACACCCGCGCGTGCAAAAACCAACCCATTTTATGCGAGCAAAGAATCACACAAAAAAAAGAGGGTTATTTTAGGACTCGGACTCGGACTCGGTAATCAAAACTTACAATGTCACTGTTGCAAACATAATTAATTTGAAGAAATGGGTGTCCTTTTCAGGTAATAAAAGGAGCTGCGATGACAATATCTATTGATCATTTAGATCTTTCTATCAATTGTAGGTGCTCCTTTTACATCCAAATCCGATCCTACTCGTTCCAAGAAGCATCCAACATCCTTGCCATGAAGCTATACGTATCAGCGGCTTCATCGATCTGTGGAAAAAGTGCCGAATGTCAATAGTCCGATCCCTTTTCTATATATCATTGTTCAGTCTAACAGGCCCCAAAATTTTGTGCTATAATTACCTTTTTTTTAGTTGGGCGTCCAGCTCCATGTCCAGCCTTACACTCAATGCGACCTATGATTGGATTTGTCTGAGGACTATTCTC
>Ga0307517_10012654_pt1 | contig 11552 bp, 8 predicted proteins | sample 23_EM_MG_FD_194515 | JGI IMG/M metagenome (GOLD analysis project Ga0307517, IMG submission 194515) | Populus trichocarpa ectomycorrhiza microbial communities from riparian zone in the Pacific Northwest, United States - 23_EM | ecosystem: Host-associated > Plants > Roots > Unclassified | place... | reverse complement strand
ATGCTTCAGGAACTTTCACTTTCAAGTCTTTAAGTTTAGAAATCAGAACTTATAACTCATAGACTTGATCCATAACAGAAACATTATCAATTAATGAAAATTCAAAATATTTCATAATAAGAAATTTGTCCACATCTTGTTTTTCTCATGTTGTATTTGTACTCTAGTGACTTTCAGATTTTCTTTGGAGACTTTATGGATTTGAAAAGATCATATTGACAATCTAGCATATTATTGAGGATGTGGTCTCTACACAATAATTCATCTTCATCTTGTTTTTTACGCTCTGCCCTCAACTGATCATTGTCTTCAGATGTAGATGTAGGAATTTCAAGCAGATTCGGATCAAGGATATAAGAGATCTTTAAAGCAGTCAATATGAACATCATCTTGTCTTTTCAATGTACAAAATTTATTCCATAAAAATAATCCAGCTTTGCAAACTCTTGATTCACTGTAGTCTTGGATTCCATTGCAAAATTAATACCTTAAAATTGGCTTTTCATAAATTGGTTAGCCGACTACAATCGAACAAAAAGCTCTTTTTCTAGAGATGATTGAATTGTTGATGGTCCATTAGAAAGTTTTTATTTGATTTTATATTATAACTTGATTGGTTTTGCAGTTCGTCATTTAATTTAGTTAGGTTTTAAGCTTTAATTTTAATAAAATAAATGTTTTTCACTTGAAAATATGTTAAAATAATATTTTTTTTATTTTTAAAAATTAATTTTTAACATAAGAAAATGATGAAAAATCATAAAAAAAAATTAATTTAAACAAAAATCAAAAACTTTCTAAAGCACTTTGAACACAAAAACAAACACATTAAAAAGTAAACAAACCAAAACGACACCGTTGATGGCTTGAGGAGATCGCATTTTTCTAGTCGAGGACTCGAGGCACAGACTCTCTTGAAACTTGAAAGAGGATCGAGACATAAAGTAAACGCAGATAGCGTAGATCGGTGTGGTTAGGGTTTCTTTTCTAAAGGTAAGGCTTCGGGTTCTCCTGATCTATTATTAACCTTTTTGGATCTACTACCAATTATAGATTAGTCTATACACAATCTTGTTTCTAATCTCATCTAATGATTTTTTTTTGTGTGTGTGATAATTATGAATGCAAAGAGCATGGCGTCAGGAGCAGGAAGCTCAATGCTATATTCTTTTCTTCTATTCACAGTAATTCTTTCACTTCAAGAGATGTATCGCTCTAAATTGGCTTCCACCGAGTTATTTACCATCCTTGGCGGATTCATCAGCTCTCTCTTGTTTCTTGTCCTCCTCACTGTGAGTTTTTTTACTATATTTTTATCATGATCCGTTTGGGTGTTATGAATTTATTTATTTTTTTATTACTGTTTTGCAGTTAATTGGGAATTTTCAGGAAACATGTGGCATGAAGACTGGGTGGGGTGCTGGTGAGTGCACCTTGTCTGTCTCTATGATTTCGCTTGCTTTCTTCTTTTATTTATCTCCCTCTTTCCAGAAAGAGGAGCTGAGGAGGGGCTTGGGTGAATGGATATAATACTTTTTATATATATAGCGTTTGCTTGGGTAAAGATATTTCTGAGCTGATATTCCTAAGCTGCCTATCACAAGTTTTACTCTTTCAAATCTGTGGATCAGTTCATACATGATATCAGCTGATTTGTCATTGGTACATATCACTGTTGTTGATAACTTGCATTTTTTCCCCTTTTATTTTGGCTGATTCCGTGTAGATCCTAACCTGTTCCTTTCAATATATATCTAATGACTAAGAGTTGATGAAGTTAATCTATCGATTAATAGCACATAGTCCGTCTCATTTTTGGCTTGGTTTGAGGTAAGGAAGAAGGCACGAGGCTGTTGATCTTAGCCTCAATAAATTATATGTACATGATTCTGATTGTGCAGTTCTCTTCTCAGTAGCATGCTACTCGCCTCCATAAGGCGCAGTGAGGTTGATGTTGCCATATAGGGATCAGTATCCATGTCATCGATAGCCTTATTATTTTGTCCCTTTTGTTTTCAATCACCTTTGCTGTTTAAAAAGGTCATGAATATATCTACCGCTAATGTTTTTGTTTTTCTTTTGTAGTCATCTTAGCAGAAGCTGTTGCTCTAATTGCTGCTGGCACTGTGCATCGTGTTTGCATCACTACATGGTAAGGTTAAGATGTAAATATAAGTTTGCTTTTCACTATATGTTTTTTCACAATACATGCTTGAGAGAAAAATACTCAAAATCTATCAGCCATTATTTTGTTTAACCACCCATTGGACTACCATTGTGTTAGGCATCAATTGCGCCATGAAGTATCCTATATAAGGATTCGGTGAAGCAAAGCAAGCTTGCTAGTTTAAAGTGCCTGTGCATTTATCATTGAGTATTTTTAGGAATAATTTGCTTTGTTGATGAGAAAATTGTGTGAAACTTTCTTGTGTGCTGATTTACAAGTAGGCTTGTAACAGAGTTGGCATAATTAGTTGAACCACAGTGAACTGCAATTTTTTCTTCTTTCAAGTTGTTTTTCAGATTAAGGACTGGAAAATTTGATCATGCAAGGCATGCAACTATTGGCATAACCTGAACTGGCCTGGTAGTGTATCTTGTGGGCATGAATAACCTTTCAAGGAAATTTGAGGGTGTTTAACTTTTGGATTGAGAGCATCCTGTAATGTCATAAGTTTGTTCCACACAATATAGGAACATAGACTAGAAATATCAATGAAGTCATTGCAAAGAAAGCAAAGTCATCACTATATTGAAAGAAGCAAGAGGCAGTAATGATTAGATGAACCATATTGAAAGAAGTGAAGAGACAATAATGATTATATGAACCATAGTCATATTAATGACTAGAAATGGTTTTAATTCAGATGCATTGAAAGTTAATATGTTCTTGATTCCTAAATGCAATGACGATATATGGTTTAGAATTCATGAATATGTAATTTCATCTGTAGGATTTAAGGTAGGTTATGTGCCATAAAACATGAATTGCAAGGCTGAATGGGTTGAATTCTAAATAACTACAGCAGATCTGGTAAGAATTATGCTCGTGCTGAGTGATGAAAATATGAAATTAATTGTCGATTACATTTAATCAATATGATTAATGGCAAACTAACATTAAATGTCTTGCAAATGTGTGCTAATGGCTGTACTCAATTTGTATTTGATGCAGTTTCTTGTTCTCTGCTGGTCTACTGTATGAGGTCAACAAGCTTTCTGGGCTGACACTTTCTAAAAGTGATTCCAAAACAAGAAGGTACTGAGGGCATGTCACAGTTTAGTAACGTATTGATATGTTGTTCCGAAGCTCTCTTATTTTGTCAGCTCAAGTCTTTGTGAGATGTATCAGGATTTCATCAACTTTTCAAACTATGAAAATAGGTCACCTGTAGGGTGCCAACGTATGTGAAGGAACATCTCTCTGTGGTTTCTTCGAGGGAAAAGATAGTAGAATTTTGTTCTGAGATTTTCAATCCTGCTCCTTCCCCTCATGTTTGTTTTTTTGTAAAAAAAAAGTTTTCCTTTTCTGTTCTCACTGATAATCAAACTGCCCATTAGCAGAGTTCTAGCTTAAGTTTTCGACAGGAAAAATCATTAAAGGAGCTCATTATGTTTGCGTTTGCGTATTTACGAAATTCAGATATGAACTCGTCTTGGCTGGATGGCTAGTAGTTTGGATTGAGAGTCAGGACCTTATAGGTCAAACTAGCTACCTTCCCGGCGTTATATTGCGAGTGTCTTGGCTGGATGGCTAGTTCTTTGGATTTATAGTCATGACCTTATAGGTCAACCTAGCTAACTTTATTTTATTGTTAATGTATTTTCTAGCACCATGAAAAATTGAATATAAAATAAATAAAAATTTATATGCTTCAATAAATGTAAAAAAACTTTATTTTATCTGGACATATCATTATAATTGTTATTATTCTTAAAACGGTGTTGATTGAAAGAGCACGTGGAGTCATTTGGTTATATTATAACTTTTAAGGTAGTGTTTGTTTTTGTGTTTTAATAATTTTGAAAAAATTTAAATTTTATTTATTTATTTTTGTTTAAGATTTATATTTTTTCTTGTGTTTTTAGATCATTTTAATATTTTGATGTCAAAAATAATATATTTAAAAATAAAAAATATTATTTTAATATATTTAAAAATAAAAAATATTTTAAAAAGTGATTCACAATTTCAAAAAATTCAGAGATTAGTTTTCATATATTAAAATAAAAGTTAGTTGTGTTTTTCTTTTCTTTTTTCCTTTAACATAAACACGAAGTTGCTACCTTCATCCATTTAGTGCTAAAATGTAACTAAGGTATATATATATATATATTATTCTCAAAGTAGATTCTTCTCATATATAATTACTTCCGAACAATATTACGCAATCAATTATAATAGTTAAAGCACCTTACACTTGAGCAATGTGGGACAAATACTCTTTGTTTTTTTAAAGAACATAAACATGCGTGTCATGAATGTTAGAAACAATATATTGTGCGTGCACCAACTTTATTTTACTGTATTGTATATCTCTATAATTTCTTGTTTTATAATAAGTATTAGGATTGTTTGTTTCATGGAAAGTAATTTTAAAATTACTTTTTAAATTTTTCTATGTTTGTTTGTAATTAGAAAAGTTGATAAATAAAAAATATTTTTTAGTCAAAGAAAAATTTGACTTGGTTTCTAGGAAAGTGTTTTTCTTTTATTTTGGATGAAAAACACTTTACAGAAATTGTGAAAATTTTAAAATATCATGTTATTTGCTGATTATATCAAATTTGGTCCCCAAACTTTTGATTCCTATATATTTTGCTTTGAATCTTTTTTTTTTCAATTTCATCCCTTAGAATTTGATTTAAGTTGATTTTTATATCAACTTTGATTCTTATTTTTATGATTGTTATTTGCTTTTCTCTTATCATTTTCTTAATTGAATTTTTTATCTATCAGATTTGGTTTTCACTCTTTTTCATTGTTATTTATTTTATTTAAAATAATTTATAAAATTATAAATTTTCCTTAATTTCATCATCTTTAAACTTTTTTATTTGTTAGTTTGATCTCTATTATTTTGATTGTTATTTATTTTATTTGAGATAATTTATAAAATTGTAAATTTTCCTTAATTTCATCATCTTTAAACTTTTTTATTTGATATTTTATTCCCATTCAACTTTTTAATTTGTAAGATTTGTTCCTTATTATTTTAATAAACTTGAAAAAAATATTAACAATTTATTTTCCAGCTAATTTTTCATGACATATCCAAACACTGAAAAATGTTTTCCAACTTATTTTCCATGATACTACCAAACATGAAAAAATAATTCACTTTTCAGGAATTTATTTTTCAAGGAAACCACTTTCCAAAAGAAAACTACTTTTCAGCAAATAAATAGGGCCTTAGTTAATAGTGTGTTTACAAGTGTGTGTTAGGGTTATGATTATCCTTTTGTCCCAAATCAATTAAGGAAGCATCAGTAATGAAGAAATAATAAATTTTCTGATCATGAAAAAATAATTAGAAGTTTTTTTCCTTTCTGATTGAACTATCTAAGCAATTGATTAAACTACATTATTTACAATAGGACTCCTAATGAGTTGTTTTGATGCTATTAAGCTCAGACTCATCTGATTTTACCAAGGCTCAAGCTTGGCTCATGAACATAAGATGAACCAAAATGAACAAGTCATCAAATATGGGTGATGTGGTAGAGATTTTGTGAAAAACACATTTAGATCCTCCATCTTTAAAAATAATACGATTTATACAATTTCGGTCCCTTTAAGTTTTAAAAACTCACTTTTGAAACAAAAAATATTTGTATTATTTTTTAGACCCTAGTTAAAAAAAGAAGAGATAGAGGGCTTGCTTTTTTCTTGGTGTCCACGGGTTCTATGTGATGAGAAAGGTTTGATTGTAGTATTTTAGAGCCTCAATATTGTCTGGGAAAACAAATCTAAGTTGAGGAAGATAAATCTAACTTGATTGGTGTTATAACCCATTCCTGGGTTATTCCCCAAATTCATCTTCTTTTATTCCAAAATAAAAAAAATAAAATAAGGACTGATATTTTGACAAAAACAAGCTGGAAGGATTTCATATGTAGAAAAAATCAAACAACAATTTTGAATGGAATCGAGAGTCAATTGTACATCATTTTACCAAAAAGTGAAGAGACAACGCAAATTTAAGGTTAAATTACATGATTATTGGACAAATCTGCATAAAAATTAAGTCCAAGGACATAATTAGATTTTTAATAAGCCAATTTGACTTAATCATGTGCCAAATTAAAGTTTAATTATGTTTAATAAATAATTTAGGTACAATTGAAGGATTTAATTAGGTGCAAGGACTTAATTATATTTTAAATGGGTCAAATTAATTTTATTAGGAGCTCAATTGGTGAAAAATTAAGTTTGAGAGTCTAATTTGGGTTTAATTAAGAAGATTGGAATTTTAGGAGACCAAATTTATTTTTTACAAAGTCAATTGGTTTAAATTAGGGGTAAAATTGCAAGAAAATCAAAGTTTTGGAGTCAATTAAGAGCTAAATTGAAGAAATTTGCAGCCAAGGATCATTTTGGAAAAGACGCTGAACTCCAGGGATCCAATTGACTGAAATCAGGGGTGAAATTGAAGAGATTTGAAAGTTTAATGGCCAATTAGAGGGTAAATTGAAAAAATTCAAAACTAAGGACCAAAATGAAAAAGACACTAAAATTCAGGACTTAAATTGAAGTTTATCAAGGGCAAAATTGAACAAAATTGAAAGTTTGAAGTTAATCAGTGATGTAATTGAGAAAATAATAAATCGAAGGACTAAAATGAACTTTACCAGAACGACGCCGTTTTGGGGTTGACTATTCATCTTCTTCTTCAGCTTTTCACCGAAAAACTACTCGAGTGGCCTCTTTTTCAAGGCGTTCAATGTTTCATCTCTCCATCAAATTGAACAAAACTTATATGTAAATGATGACCTGACATCTGACTACACCCTAGTGTGGTTCGTTCTAGCCGATTGACACCATGGTGGCTGTGACACCACCCCAAAATGACCAACCCGACTAACCCTTTACTATAATAAATCTGACAGCCTATGATATCCATTTTGAACCGACGATTGGGATTCTTCCAGGTCGAATTAAGGGCCAAGATTTGGCACCATATGAGACAAAGTGTCCCTCTTCTACTCCCTATAAATAAAGATGGATTTCATGGCATGAGAGAGGAGAAATTAGAAGCCAAAGTTTGAAAAAAAATCAACCCTTTCCCTTGTTTTCATTTTTTCTTCCCCCCACCACCTCTTCTTCTACCTCGCCTTCGCTGCTAGCACTGCCACCAACCACGCTCCAGTCTCCCCTGCAACACCAGGAACGACTCTAGCAATCGTTTGCCTCCAAGCAGCGTCTCCTCTTCCTCCTGTTTCCCCCTCCCCGATCTGGTCATTGCATGATTTTTCATGCAATGGCCAAATAATTGCATGGTTACTGGGTCGGGTCAGCAATCATGCAGGCCTAGGCTGGGTCCAGCCCGACCCAAAAAAAGGACGCTGGACCCAGCCTAGAAGGCTGACTGGGCTGGGTCCAGCCCGACCAAAATAAAAAGGGTCAGGTCTGTTGGGCCATCAGTCGGCCCAACCAGACTCGACTAGGTTCAGCCCAGCTCATATAATAATAATAATAATAATAATAATAATAATAATAATAATATATTATGAAAAGAAAATTTCAAATTTTATTTAAAAGTCCTTAAAAAAAGTTGTGGTTTTCTTGCATGTTTTTCTATCAATTTTGTATAATATCGAGTTGTTTATTTACACTGTAAGATACAAATTCGGTATGAAAATACCTAGTTTTCTCCGAAATGTTTCTAAAATGTTTTTCAAAAAAATTCAAAAAAATCTCAAAAAATTTGAAATTAGTTTCCTCTTTCAAAAAACAAAAAAACAAAAACAAAAAAAAGATTTTGTTTTCATGCATACGGTCAAATCCTAAAAGTTTTACAAAACATATTTTCATAAAAAACAAAAATCACATATTTCTCATGTTTTGAAATATAAAATGGATATCATAACCAATTTATGATTATCCAGTAGAGTTTAACCAAAATATCAAAAAACCCTTCACAAATCATTCTGTTCATTTTATATTAAGGTTTAGATGTAGACTTTAATATTTGAAGGTGTAAAACTTCATAGTAGAGTATACCATCAGCTATTAAAGATACAAAGAAATAATTGCGATGCTAAAATTTAGCTCTTATAATGGTTAGGATTCAACCCAATAAGGTAGAGACATCTTCATGAAGAGAGATCTGCCTTGGACCTTAGAAAAAAACTAATGAATAGAAACTTGACCTAAAAAAACAATCAAACAATAATGCAACTTACTTTAGGTAGGGTGCACTAAGGGTGAAGCGTCTTCCCCTTACACAATTTGTCCCTTACCCGGACTCTCGCTGACCGTTAAGTTTCCTAGTAACCTTAAAACTAGATGGCAACTCCTAAATCTAAATCATAATTTTATGATTAAATCCAAAACCCTTTTCCTTCCAACATTTAGGTTGATGGATTGGTTTGCAAGTGTTTCAAGGGTGTTAATGAGGTTTATTTTGGGTTGAAATGGCTTAAAACTTAAGTTTTTAGGGCAAAAAAACATTACCCTGTTTTTTTGGCAACCATAATGGTGGCCGGAATGTAGGCTCGTAGATGACACGATGCTTGCTTTGACAGGCAACATGGCATTTACGCATTTTTTTAAAAATTTCAGTCACCCCTTAAAAAAAGTAATACCAAGCCCACATACGTGCCAGGGCTTAATGGCCCATCCACACGCCTGAGCTTTTCGTTGTAATGGCCTAGGCATGCTGGGCCATAGGCTCCTGTGATTAGGTTTTTTTTTGCCCCTTTTCTTATATATATATATATATATATATATAATTAAATATAAATTTAAGAGAAAAAAATTATTGAACTTGGTCGAGTCTATGACCCGAATCATAAGTTTGATGAGTTAAAACAACAACTCTTAAGATATTGTTTTTCTTTTAATTTTGCTTTTTCATGTTTGATACCTTTTTTTAATATCTTCTTTTTTAAAATAATTTTTAAATTTATGTTTAAATTAATATATCTTTGAATTGTTTTTTTCTTATTTAACTTTTTTTGGATAGAGATTTGTTTTTAATTATTTTGTGTATATTTAGTTTTTGAAAAGATTATTCTGATTCATTTATATTTTTTTTAATCTTTAGTATAGATGGACTTTATTTTGAAAAATAAAAATATTTATTTTTAGATAATAATTGTAATATGTGCAGCCTTACATAATATTTTTTTCTTTTATTTTATTCAATCAATTTAATATGTATGTCTATTTATATTATCATTTGATTTAATGAAAAAAATTATTTTAATAAACAAACTCAACAAATACAACCAAGTAAATATCTTATCTTGCGTGATTAAATATCTTGATCTACACCTGTTTCTCGATTTTTAGTTATAGTTAATGATTTTTTCTTCATTTATTAACACACATAGTTCTTGATTTATTTGATTACATGTATGCATAATTTTTTTTATTTGTACTTAGAATTTTTTATCTATAAAAAGACATCAGAAAAGCCTGCATATACAATTGTTTTTTATAAAAGAAAAAAATATTTGACCTTTGACCGAGTGTGGTTCAAATAGCAAATGAAAAATCTAAAATACGAAGCTCTAGCTTGACTTGTTTACATTTTTTTTGGCTTAGATTTTTCTCGAACTCAACTTGTTTAAGTTGGTTAATGATCTTTTAAAGGAGCTAGGCTTAAACTTTGACATACAATGCCATCATCATAAAAAGTTTTAGAAAGATAATATGTTTCATGGATTTTAAAATAAAATATATTTATATTTTTAACTCCTTCATATAAAACAAATATAGATTTCTTACTAAATATTATTTTCATAAAATGTTTTTTGATTACATATTAAATTTGTTTATTTTATGAAATCTTATTAAGCTGGTTTATGCTTTCAAATTTTCACAAGCTTATAAAAGATCCTATTGGCAAGCTTTTAGATAAGTTTACTTAAGTCTAATTGACGAGCCTAATTAAGCCAACTTATAAGCCTTAGGATAGCGCATGTGGGGCTGTTCGGTTGTCAGGAAAGAACCCTATGTAAGTCCTTTGACCTTTTATAATGCTGACATTGTGGTGACGAGAGAATATTTTCTTGACATAACATTTTTCAATTTCAAGACTGAAAGCATTGATGTGTTGTGATTAGGGAAGGGTTTACTCTATAGATGCTTCCCTTTTTGATTCACTTTTATTGCCGAGAAAGGAGCACAATTGGACACAAAATTGGAATTGCCATGCCCTTAAAAACAATTGCCTCAATCCACCATTCCCTAGGTGGTATAATTCAGATCAGAGATGTCAATATCATGATGGAGTCTTGGGCCATTTGATTGAAAATTGCAAAAAAGATGGTATCTGCCATGTAGTCACTCAACCGTCATCACCTTAACTAGTAGCTTGCAAAATGCTGATAAAGCATAGGTGAATGAGTATTGCATTATGCTTCAATATGTTTTTCATGTGTATGGGGATTGCATCATATACTTTCAATGAATTGTGCTTTGTTATTTGTCTTATGATTGTCTTGAAATAAAAAAACGTCTTTCAAAAGGCATTTTAACAAAATAAAAAAAATATTTTGATCAAACTATGAAATTTAGAGTAATCAATCTGGAAAGATTAAAAGTGTTTTGATTGCACAAATGACTTGATATTTATTAAAATAACATAACAAATAATATAGGGTGACCAAATTCTTTTGAGATCACATACGAAATTAAACCACATATCATCCAGCTAAACTTTAACAATATATATAATGACATGGAGTGGGTTTAATAGTTATTATTTTATTTTATTTTATTTTAGTGTATATAGTTTTAGTTTTTCTATTTAAATATCTACAAGGATTTATTTATTGAGTGCCTCTAATTTTCAAAGTTAAGAAATGTCCATAGTGTAAGTATATTCAATTAAACAACAATTTAATTTTTCAAAGTTAAGAAATGTCCGTTTCACGTCATATTTGGCCAAGTTAAATAATATTTATAAAAAATCATTTAAAAAAAATTTAATTATTCAAATTAAAAAAATAAGAGCAAAAGGAAATTTGTACAAAAAAAAAAAAAAAATTCGTATGAACCATAAGTAATAAATTAAAAAAAATAAATGAGAAAACATGTAGGGTTGCTATATATATGATTTATACTTTTTTTGCTCTTTTTGACACATAAGATTGAGGATTTATTGAGAAATCAGTACATATATAAAATTAAATTGTAAGAGTAATCCAGCGATCTTGTATAGAAAATTAAAATAATAAAACTTTATTCATCTGTTTAAACAAAATTACAAGATGGGACTCCTCCATCTAAAAACGAGCCTATGAATGAAGAAACCAAAAGAAGTTCAGATGGAAGTCCTCATCTTCAACATCCAGATGCGCTCATTATCCCAGAAATTATG
>Ga0307517_10012653_pt1 | contig 11555 bp, 8 predicted proteins | sample 23_EM_MG_FD_194515 | JGI IMG/M metagenome (GOLD analysis project Ga0307517, IMG submission 194515) | Populus trichocarpa ectomycorrhiza microbial communities from riparian zone in the Pacific Northwest, United States - 23_EM | ecosystem: Host-associated > Plants > Roots > Unclassified | place... | reverse complement strand
GAGAGTCTTTAAAGATTGAGTTCCAGGTTGACTTTGACTTGCAACTACCTGGGTGTCTTTGGGTCTTTGATGTCTTTACTGTCTCTAAAGACACCCAGGCTGCTTTGGGTAGCTCTGAAGCCAACCCTCCTTTTCCTGATGCTCTCGTCAGGGATGTTGACCACGATTTGGTAGACAACTGTTGTGATGAAGGACTTGGCATTACTGTGTGTGGGATCGGAATGAGAGAAGAAGCTGGCTAGCAGTAGCTTCCCTAAATTGCTCTCTCGTGCGCGATGGTGGATTTTCCAGATCCAGTGGACCTGTATAACCAGAGAATAACGGCTCTCTGATCATCCACCCCAAATCCAAGAATCCCATCCATGATTTTGTTGATAACTGCAGTTCAGGTGTTGGGATGGCATTTAGGTGGGTCAACTGTATCTCCAGCATCATGAAATACACTGGGTGAGGTTGCTTTCTGGAGACATTCAAACCTGGAGGCCCAATTAAATACTGTGAGATTACAGCTTCTTCTGGATGCTACTCATGCCGATTGTAGCCCTATGAACCTGAGAGGAATTCACATAAGAGCTATAGTTGTTGAACGTCCCTCCATTAATGGTAATGTTAATTGACTCTGAGAACGTGGTAGTGTTGATGAAGAAGTGGGAAAACGTAGGTAATGGAATCGTTCAAAGCCACGCTAATTTGGCGCCGGTGTGGAATTTTGAGGCTGTGTTGGGAGGCTGTGTCATTATCTTATATGATAAGTACATGAGGCTCAAGTGCATGGAGTTTTGATGTCATGAGCCAGCCTGTGTACAATCGCAATATTTGGGAGACAGAAACCTTTCTCTTGTCCGCGAGTCACACGAAAAGGTACTGCAAGTCTACTATTTCCATTTTGATCACTTAGAAGACTTGTGATTGCAATTCAGACACCATTCAGTCAGAAGAGCACACCCAGTTAGAAAAGCATTCCTGCTCTGTGCACGCACACGATTGTCAACAGTACCATATCTAAGCACCAGTGAAAGACAGCCACCCGCTTAAGCATCCTATTAAATATGGCGACAGTGTTTGCAGACCTAATAGTAGATAAAGTTGAAATGATAAATGCGGTAATGGTATCACATTACTCGAACAATAAGATACGTCCATGAGGGGGATTCTAGTAGTGTACATTGGATGTATTAACACAACATTGCCACGGACAGAAGGTCGCCAAGTGGAATCAGTGAGACCCCTAAAGACTCGGATGGGCATGAGTGTGAAGGGATGAGGAAACAATGAAATGTGGCATATAGCGAGCCCACTGATGGAAAACCCAAAGAGATGGAAACTGGTCCAATCAACATAATTCCCACAGAGGACTCCGATGTTTTCTCTGCTCTTGTCCTTGTACACTGCTGTGGTGGGACTATTTAGAGGGGCAGTCAAAATAGTTGGGCAGATTATTTGAATTTTCCCGGGTCACGTGAATTTCCTTATAAGGAGCACACGTGACCATTCACATGACCAGGCAAAATTCAAACATTCTGCTCAACTATTTTGACCCCCCCTCTAAATAGTCCCACTGCAGCAGTGGTACTAGGGACTAGCATGGATCAGCCCTAACTGCGGTCCAACTGGCATTTTGATTGACGGTTACTTAATGGATCCAACCATATGGATCACAGTTGAACCGCGGATAAACCGTGGTTTATCCATGAATTTGTAACACATTTATTCACATTGAGCATGCATTCTCAACTCAGTATTAATAAATGTGGTATAAATACCTTCAAGACACAAATTATAGTGTATTCCAGGTAATTTTAAAGTAATTGACTGCTTGGAACGACTTCTGCAGTTGGTTTGCTATTAATTTACCATTATTATTATTAATTGTTGAGAGGAGCCAAATTAGGCAACGTGCTGAGCAACTGCATCAAATATCAGCTGAGAATAAGCTTCATCACAATTCTCATTCAATCTTCGTATTATAAACTAAAAAATGGTTCCAGTGTATTCTGTTCACTATTATATTTCTAAAATACTTTAAATCAAAGAAATTGGGCAAATATTAAGTGCAGAAAATCTCAATTCTGGAAAGTCTGGTTTCCGGTTTCTGGTATCCAGAATCCGGTTTTTGGCGGCACTTGTATTTGTTGGATAGAACTGGTGCCCGCCCATTTCTGTGGTGTGCAGGGGGTATATTTAACTTAGAAAATGATGTATTTTTGATTTTCTGGGATTATACCAATACCGGGAATGCAGTTTTTACATGGCATGTGCTCGCTAGAGGTGATTCGGCATGTACGTGAGCTTGGCAAGTGCTTAGCATTTCCAATGTCCATTACCCTGCGAACCCTTGTATTATACACAAATTGAATACATATATCACATCCCCATTGTGACCCATCCTCAAGGTTCTGCATCTTTGGCGGGTGCCCATGTAATATGCTCATCCCGTGAAGACATTGGTGGGGTGCAAACACATTGTTTGTAGGACTCATTGTTTTTTTTAATATAGTGCAAATATAGTGGTACTCTCAGGCTTCAATAAAATTTCTTTTTAAAATATACCCAAGGGGGTGTCAGTAAAAAAATCTGAGATATCATGTTGGTTAGTTAGTCTAGCCTGGATGGCCTTAAAAAATTTTTGGACCTACTAAATTTTTTGCATAAATAAGCTATTTTGGAGCTAGTTTTGATCTATATAGGCTGGATTTTTGTTTTACAAGCCTAAATTTTGGCTAAAAACTTCCAAACCTGCATTTTAGCTGCCAAGGACAGTGTTGTAGTTAAGGCCTAAGGGATAATAATGTTTAAGGTTAACCCTTAGTATCAGCCAGCAATGTTAATAACCCTTAATTAACCCTTAACATCATATTGATCACCCCTGAAGTTCATGAATAGATGCTAGACATTTTTTTTTTCACACAATTATGGCCTATACAGTGGCTACACCTGCTCAACAATGCTTTATATGAAAGTGTTTCTGTGGAAAGTTTTAATTTCTGGTTGGGAGAAATTGTAGAGCCATATTCTTTTTTATTTGGAAACCTTAATAACCCCTTAGGTTTAAACCTTAATTAAGACTTGATTTTAAATGCTAAGGGTTAAGAAAAAAAATTGGGGTTAATAACCCCTTAGAATACAACACTGGCCAAGGATGAACAACAGAGAAAATTATAATGACAATCTGTGAACTGAAGTTTGGCCAAAGTTAAGTCCAAGTGCAAAAAGAATAGAAATACACACCTTAGTCATATAGATAGAAGAAATAACAATAGAAAAGAGTCTAAAAAGTCAGAAAAAAATCAGAAAGTAAGAATTTAAATTATCTAGATTAGATTAGATTAAGAAAATTACTATATCTGGAAGGTTATTCTCACAATCAGTTAGTTAGTCCACCAAATTGTCCATTAAAAAAAATTTCAACGTGATATCTCTATTTTTTTTTCTGACACCGCCTTGAATATACCTCGGAATTTTCAAGAGTAGATACACACGAGGCTTTGGAAATCATATACTTTGTAAGTAATTAGGAGTTGTGTAATCCCCGAGAATCAAAAAAAGAAATTCTACATGAAATATACCTTGGACTAGCGATAGAAATGAATAGGATACCAGCGATATCCAATACAAACAAATTCCAGCAAAAAAACGGAAACCGGATTCCGGATTTCGGATTCCGGATTTTCCAATATCGAGATGTCCTCCAGAAGTGAGAAACAGCGTTACTTGAGTATGGCCACGGATATGCCGGATAGAACCGTATCCGTGCGGTCCGGGTCCGTGACATATACGGACGGTTCTCGGATAGATCCATCATCCGTGCTAATCCCTACCTTGTACATACCCGCCGACTAACTCCCCGCTCCATAATCACACTCTCGTCTCGAATTTCTGCCACACCCTTACTTTGACCTTCATCTATCCACTATCTTATCGCTACCGGCATCGACCTCATTCACGATGTTTGTTCCATCACGTCGGAGCTTGCGAGTCGATCGTCACTACACAAGGTCTATTTTATCTTCAACGAGGCCTGTTCTATCTTGGCCACTGGTTCATGCATCATGGCTCTTTCGCGGCCATTATCATTGTGATTTTGGAGTGCCACGTCCAGTCTTCTCCAAGTAGAATCATCGGGATATGGTTAGGGATGGTTCCGTAAAAACTGGTCAGTCTGTGCTCTCGTCGCTATAGTCGATCCTCACACGCTCAACAGTGCCTACATACGTGTGATTTCACTCCACCAAGAGATACCCCTCAGCGGGAGCGAAGCTCCGCCACCCCGTAGCCTCTCTTAACAATCCACGTGGCGCGCAGAGTTCGATAGCATTCACGGAGTGGTTCATTTGTCCAAGTATGTATCCTTTTCTCCCCGACTCCTTGTTTTCTCCCACCATGTCGTTTTCATTCACAGTCTTTGTTCCCCACTCAGCCTCTATAATCATCGCCTACCTACTATATGGGACCCCCTTTTCCCTCGTCAACATCCAGTTGCGCTCACATCCCGCTTCCTTCTCACCACTTGTTTTCCAGTAGTCGACTATCCCTTACGATGACAAGATCTCCAGCTGCTCACGCATGTTGTTCCAACTTGAAGTAGCAGGGTGGGTCGAGAATGAATTCTCTCGGTCGCAGCTTGTTCACGAATCACTTCAGGTCATAATCATAGGCGCTCCCCCGGCTCTCAGCTACGTTTATGCCGAATAGGGCACCTGTACTTTGCGAGCGTCGTGTCAAATTTTGTCGAGGAGTGATCGCGGCGAAGAGGAATGAAAATGGAGAATGACTGTGACAGCGGGGGGAGGATACTTACCTGGTCAGTCCTTGTATTCGTCGGCGCAGTATATTCTCACGCCTCCAACAGTGGCGACGCCTTGTACTCTTCAAAGAGCGATCTCCTTAGACGGAAACTGAACAGAACATAGGACGATTTACGAACCTCCCATTGCCACGTGCCCCTCTCTCTTTCAACGTCCACACCACCGTGTTGAGATTGGCGAAGGGGCCGAGATATTCATGCAGCGATATTGATGGCCGTGTCCAATAAAATCGAGTATCCCGGATTCGCAAGATCAGCCGGGCAAGGTCAGCGAAAGAACCTCGGACGGTCAACGAGTGGAATCGTACTCGCACTCATAAGCTTGGGGTCAGTGGTTTCCTCATCAAAATACTCCATCTTCTCACTGATGATGTGTCCCACTCCAGACTTCTTTGTCGGCGAGGAGGAGCAAGAGCATCATACCCCATCCCTTCAACACGACAATTCGAATCAGGAGCGAACGTATACTCGGCTGGTCGTCTCGTGTCGCAAATTTAGAATCTCGACAACCGCGTATTGCCAGGCTGGAAGGAGAAATCGTCGATTCGATTGCCATGGAATAGCGGCGACAACCAACTTGAAAAGGCGTTCTCATTCTCTTACCCGAACCCACATATGCTTGAATACAACGCACTCTCACCCATCCGAACGCCGCCTACCCACGAAGACATTAAATACTTAGCCGGAATCGATCTTGGAAGCTATGTACGACGATGTCGAGAGGCCCAAAAATACGAATAGGGGGATCAAATAGGACGGGAGATTGACAAAGGAACGGGTTACCGAATCCATGATGGAGAGTGGCGGTGAAATGGTGTGTAACTGGTTCGTGCTAACTCCATCCCTACTACCCCACCCTCACACGCCTCCAACAGCAGCGGCGCTGCTTATACCTACGTTACAGTGTGAAAACCGGATCGGCAACGCTGCAGCGAGGACTCGAGGTTGATATGTATATGATAAGCCAGAGTTGAGGACAAGGGGGGATCGTGTACTTCACAATTTGAGAAGAGGCCGATGATAGGTGATACACGGAGTGCCAAATCCAGAACCCGAAGAGCGAAGAGCTTGGAGAGTATTCATACTTCACAAAGTTGGATTCGGAATTTGAAATGTCGGGTTCAGAGTGCGGGAAATGACAGGATCAATGTTCCGTAAATAAGCGCTGTCGTGTAAGTATCCCAATGTCAGTGATCAGAGTAGGAATTAAAAAAAGTGACGAAGGTTGGAAGGGGAAGTACATGACTGCATACCAATGTGCCAATGGGATAAAATTGAAAAGACACCAGTCATGTATCAACCATTTAATGCGGGGTTGTGTGAAAGTGAGGACGGTGAGGATGGAAAAACGGGACATCGAGATTTACATCAGAGGGATGATTGAGGGTGGAGAACTTCGGAGGGAGAGAGTCTAGAGACACGCACTACAAATTCCGAGTTATGAGGAGATACGTCGCCAGTGGATCAATAACGCTAAAAATGTGCAAATGCAGAAGCAGAAGCATGTATTTTTTCGTCAAGGCCAGAGAAGTGGGAAACCGGGAGGTGGAAGTTATACATGAGGATATTGTGAGGATATCGAAAACGCGCTTGACCACGTGATCGTGAAATCTACCGATCCGTCAATTTCTTGACTTCGACTTTGACGATGACTTCGCTGCCGCCCAAGTTTCCTACATGTTCGTGCAACGCTCAGAGACCTAAATAGTTTTATTCACAGTCTTTTTCTCACAGGATCAATACAACCTAGGTAGGGCTTCCCTACTTCACTGAACCACCACTTACCTCGTTCATTAAGCTCGCCACTGCGTTTGGCCATGGTGGAACAATGAATGGTTTTAATTTACGACAGATCGACGATGACACGGACCATGCCTTCGAACAAAAACTGATACTTTGTTATCGATCCTCCCGTGTCTTCCCTCTTACACGTCATCATCGAATCCCCATCATCTTCGCTCATTCCCACATCCTCTCGCTCCTTATTGTGCACTAATCGACCCCCTTCTCATGGTTCCAAGACTCGTCCTTGGAATTCGCTCATCAGCGGCCAAGGCATCTTGTCCCCACTTCAATAGCGGGAGAAGCCGGAAACGGGCACTACAATTCCTCATATGACAACGACAGCAGCTGTTTTACATTCTTGCTAGTTCATGACTCGCTCATGGCCGTCATCACTGCACCTTCTACGCGCTCTCATTTCCCTCATCCGCATCCCCAGCACCCCGTAGCCTCTCTGTCAATATGTTCTTGTACTTGGCTTCTGTGCTCAACAACATCGCGAACCGCGAATTTCTAGGAGAAAAGGTGCCGGGGATGCTCATCGAAAGCAGCTCAGCCGGCGTACAATCAGTGAGATTGAACTCACTTAGTGAGTGGTTTCTGTCGTCAATATGACACAATATCCTTACCGACGATGCGTCCTGCAGCAGGCAAAGACATTTTTGTTAACGAGGATCCCCAATATCATCATATCCGATCCCTCCTACATAACGACTAGAAGTGGCATTGGGTCGATATACACCTGGCTTGTCATGTTGATCCGTATCTGTGGCGACCTCCATATTTCGTGGGGCCGAAGTGGGAGGAATGGTCGATTCAATTGTAGTGGAAGTGACACGACGAACTCGGACAAACTTCTTCACCATCTTATTCGCCTCCCTGAATGAACGCCCTCATCTTCACTTCGAACGCCACATATACGCGATCTGAATAACGGCAATCCTGCCTCTTCCAAGAACCTTCCTGGTCTTACACTCTTTTCTTCCTTCCCGTCACATCCCCTTCCCACAAAGCCATCCACGCGAGTTCGTGCGACCCGAAGAAAGCTTAGATCCGAATTTTTGGTTCGCCTATCCCATATCGACCTTCGTTAACTCTGGGTGAACATTTGACCGACCATCGCCCTTCGTTTTTCCGTGTTTTCTCATCCCTCCTCGTCTAGCCGTATGGGGTTCAAGAATATACGCCATATTTAATCAAAATAAAGTGCATATCGTGTCTTATTAGCAGATTGGTCAGCTAATTTTAAATATGCATTTTTAGGTTCATGATTCTCGCAATATTTGGTTCTCTTGTTTGGCCGTGATCGCCTTGGCTATAGTGAGGATTCATTCCTCCATTCGAGTGGGCGAACTACTGTATTGACTGATGCTGATGCTTTTTCATTGACATCAGATGCACGTACTATATGTTTCTTGTACTGGACGGAACGGAAGTGTCCCGTTAGTGCCTCTCCTGAGTCAACTGCCCAACTCAAGCTGAACTCTCATTCCATTATTCGGATGAATAGAGGTATCGGACGCCTAGTGCTACTATTCACAGAACCTAACATCGTATTCTGGCAGCACCCAATCTCCTCTCCATTTTCACTGTAGTCTACAAAATTCTCTCAGCCGTGTTCACTACAGTGCGTAGTGTACTCGAGTACAGGCACTGAATATCGGTGGGTCATGGAAGACTCAAAAGACGCACCTGACATACTTTGTTCTTTGAGAAGGTCCGCATGACTATTCTCTCGCATTTCTACATGTCCTTATGCCCAATTTCTCTACCCTATGTCTACCACATTTTGGGTATAATTCCGTCGCAAGTGCTGTTCCGAGGCGCTTTGCTAAAATCTTGCACTCACATTGGTCACTTTATTCTCGATATTATCCCCAATTTTCCAATTGGCAAGCTCTTTTGCATCCCTCGGTGATCTGGAACCGCTAACCAAATATGGCAAACAGCGAGGCGTGGTAAGGATTTCAGTTTTGCAGCCTTTCAGAGTTCTCGCTTGCTGAACATAGGACCCCTGAATCCTAGGAACTCCTTCCCTCGATTCATGAGCGCCTACCCATGCCGTACGTTCCCGCCGCCTCATCCTCTTAATAAATACATTCTGATCTTAGTTTGCCCATCTAAATTATCAAGTCTCGCGGGATTTAGGACCGCCCGTTTCCTTCTCCATCTCCGAGAGTGGGATCACCGTATTTGCAACTCACAAACCGACCAATGACCCACGCGTGGAGGAGGCGACCACGGCCCAATTCAACTCAAGAAACAAGAACCTAGTACGACACAGTGGACAATTAACGACGTACTCGGAGACGACCCTCTATTGGAAAAATGTGTTGGACCTAATTCAGAATTTCGAGGTAGTGTCCTTTCCACACGAGATCGACCTCCATTCCGAAGGTAAGACTGAAGTCCCAAAGGAATAGCACACACGCTATGACTGTTGCAGGAGGTCAGAGGATCTCAATTTCTTCTCTGATAGCAAAATTGACCTTCAAAATTCTGCCAGTGGTGATCAGATTGCCGAGATGCAACATTGGAAGCATGTAGGAAACGCACCATCACCAGTCTCAGCACAAACAATGCGGAGATCAAAGAGGCCAATTGATTTCCTGGACTCATCACAACAGAAAATTATTCTCGAGGTTCAACGTGCTTAGAGGTGGTCGAATTTGAGCATGAGGCAAGGTATCAAACAAGAGGAATCGTCCAGAAGACGAGATACTCCATGACTCGACTTTATCAGAAATTCAGAATCCAGAGTGCACGTGGGGATAGACTAACCCAATTCAAACCCATCAAATGTGCAGCAGTATTTAGTCTCGTTTCGTTGTTCTAGCTCATACTGTTGGGCTATGTACACAGCTCTCTAGGCCGGCATCAGCGTCATCTTGGGTGTTGGGTTGATTTTGTGCGTGTTGATAGAACAGCACCTGGGCCATTCGACGTTTAAGGGTGGGGTTGTCAATGGGTAGGTACTAATAAACTTCCATTTGGGACGATATCACTTCCACATCTGATATCTATTGTGGAGTGTGATTGGACAGTACCTCCAACGATCTAATGAGTGATCTATCCACGGAAATGGTGAAACTACTGATCCAACAGGTGCTATTCCAGTCGTCATCTCTACAATCCAGGGACCATCACTCGTTTTCCCAAAGATATGGGATCTAGGACCCTGTATGCGGTGTTGGGGGAGGCTTGACAGAGACGAAGAGTGGACATAGGCTAGTGGACCGTGACCTGGCCCACAACTAGAATTCCAGCGCAAAAGAGGGTGGACAGCAACAAGAACAAAAACCAACCATTCATGGGAGCCATCGACCAACCTGTACTTATACGCCCTATTCACGTTTATAGGCACACGTTCATTGCCAATGGATCGATCCCCTAAGTGCTGACGACTCTACATCATTCGCTAGCTGATCCAGATTCATATTTGATGTTGTCTTTGGACATCTCTCAGAAGTTTACTCTGCAGAGGTATTCTTCAGATACAGCGAAGGTGCGTGTTGGGGTTCCTACTGAACCAACTTGTTTTTGTAAATCTAAGGTTGTGTCATGTCATACACTTAGTCGCAGCCCTTTCGCCAAAGAGTAGTGCCATTCCGACAATGAGTCTGCTGATCCCAGTGCCTGCTGTCAGGGTTTAAACTACCTATTGGACTAATCCTTTAGGTTCCCTCGTATTCGAGGGGGGAGCACTCTAGTGGCTATTTTATTTTGGGCTCTGGAGATAAGTATTTGCATTATGATGTTTGATTTGACGTTAGATAACCAGTTTATCCAGCTGTTCCATTGCTACCCTATCTGGCCCGATCGAAACAACAAGTATGACACAAGAATGATTTCGATGACTAGACACTAAGTAAACACCCGACCAATATAAAAAGGCCATCTTCGCCCTCAAAAAACATGTTTAACGGAAGTGGCCGAGGTTTTATCAATGCAAGTAAGATTTCTCAAGCTAGGGAAATGATATTTGTTGTGGAGACTGATTTTGAAATCGACGAATCAAGGGTTACTTGTCACTATCATGAAAAATAATGATATTAATACATGAGAGGACTGGGAAACGTCGTAAGTGACCAAGTGCTCTTTCCCAGAACAAGACCAACTGAAGAGTTATCAATAATAAATAGCGCCTACGTCCAAAGTTCAGCGGACCTGTCACCAGCTAGGTCTTAGCCACTTACCGTCATGATACACCACCGCTTTCACTAGCTGTTTACCCCATCTCTATTGGATATTGAGAAAATGAGCAGGTGCTCAAACGACCATCAAAACCGGGATCTCTCACATGCTTGAATGGCAGGTACCAACATAAGCATCAACAGCAGAGGAAGGACGACATTGAATAGCATATTCACGCTTACAGGCGTCCAAGATAAGCAGTATTGCCTATATAAAAATAATATCTTTGTTGGCATATATTATGAAACATCCATTGAATCCTGGATAGGGCAGAGCACCAACTACCGTGAAATAAGTCAGCGAGGGAAGTCCAGAACGGAATGCAAATCCGACATACTTACATGTGATGGAATTGATAAATCGGATCAAGACGATGAAACTGTACCAACTTGATCTGGTGATTATCTTGTTATTTCGTTTTCCTCCACAGGAAAGGAATGGTCGTCTCCAGGGGGTCTCTCAATGATTTGGCTTATATTTCTGCCTGTAGCGGTGCTGTTGCTCTGTTGCGAATCAACACCACTAGCCAAGTGTATATCCACACCTAATGGCGCTACTGTCGTCAAGTAGAAGGGATGGGGTAGGTGGTCCTACTCCTCCTTAACGAATACATCTTTTCCTGCACCACGTACCGAAGGATGATATATCAGATTACATCTAGTTACGAGGATCAGCAACGATCTGTTTTGTTACCAATTAGTAGATGCTTTCACCCGACGATTTGGCGACTCGGAGGTACACATGGTGCTGTTGATGCTATGGACTTGACACTCTT
>Ga0307517_10012652_pt1 | contig 11555 bp, 6 predicted proteins | sample 23_EM_MG_FD_194515 | JGI IMG/M metagenome (GOLD analysis project Ga0307517, IMG submission 194515) | Populus trichocarpa ectomycorrhiza microbial communities from riparian zone in the Pacific Northwest, United States - 23_EM | ecosystem: Host-associated > Plants > Roots > Unclassified | place... | reverse complement strand
GGTATTAAGCATATTGAGGTCTCTGATATTTTAAATTATATTGTTTTTATTTAACATTTTATACATTATTTGGATTGCTATTTGTATATAATTTCATTCACTATTTGAAAGTCTTTGATGAAACAACAACAAAAAAAGCCACAAGCTTTCTCCTCCCTTTCGTTTTCTCTTCTCCAACTCTTTTTCTTTCTCTCCTCTTTTCTTCATGTGTATTTCTTATTATAGTACAAGATGCTATTAAAAATATGTTTTATTTAAAAATACATTAAAATATATTTTTTTTTATATCAACACACCAAAATCATAAAAACACACTAAAAAAAAACATCAATTTAATATTTTTTCAACCAAACACAAAAACAAACAGTGCTGAATCATCTTCTTTTTCCCGAGGTTTCTCTCATCCCAGTTACCAGAATGTATAATTTTCATTTTGGGTGAGGTGCATCTCGCTTTAAGAGAAGAAGATTAAACAAGAGCTTGAGAAAAAAATCCATTTGCCCTAGTGATTGTAATGTTTACATATTGGCGTTATGTACACATGGTAAATTAGTTAATCACATGCTCAAGGCCCTTGAGCAAGGTTCTGGTTCACCCTGCATTTCTCCCTGGGCAACCCCGCCACCTCTTCCTGCAAGGAAAAGTTTAATTTGGAAGTAATTCAACACACCAGGAAGTGCTCCTGGATGGCATTTTAAAAAAGGACTAACATAATTATGAAGCTGAAAGTATCATCAGCATAACAGTTTCATCGCTGTATATAGTTCAACAACACCGACATAGACCGTCTGGCATGACTTTTGACATAAAAATGAGTTAAATTTGAAGTATGTTAGGTAGAAAATGATTCGATGCAACTATTATGAAGGGAAAAAGCTAGTATAAGTTAGAATACATATATCAAAAGTTTAAAATTTAACTTTTGATTAAATCAAAATTTTGAGTCAATTTTGTAACGAACTTCTAATTTAAGTCAAATTATTTCTAACCAAACATGATTCCCACTTTTCTTTTAGTCAAAAGTTAAAAACTAACTCAAAATTGAAATCCAAAAGTCATGCCAAACATAACCTAACATAATCTTGATAAAGAACTTTTGCATCAGATCCTCTCTCTCATTTTCTTTCCATTAGTTCAAACCACCCAAAAAATTGAGGAGAAATTAGGATCTTTCATCATATGCCCTTTTCTTTCCCTCCCTATTCTCCCCTCTCAAACAGTCAGTGTAGAAGCTTGTTCTTTTATTTACTGACAGCAGCCATATTGATGAACACTAAGGCCTGATCTCAAAGGAGAGAAAAAATCCAGTCTCCAAATAATGATATCAAGGGTAGAAGAAAACCTAGTTTGGCATAAAGAGCATGCCAAACTGAGGAGGATATTGAAAAACAGACAACGAGGTTAGAAGAAAAGCCTAGGTTGACAAAATAGGTGGGGCAGGAGAATTGTGTTTTAAACTCCTTTACCTTTCTCTCCTGCAATTTATGCTCCAGTGCACTGTCTCCATGGATAATTTTTGCTCCGCGCCCCGGTGTATCCATCAAGCCAACAGCCTCTTCATCGACCAAAACAGCAGTTATGCAATTAGATTGTGACTTGTTTTCTGGAGTCTGTGCACCAAGAGGATAAGTGTCAAGAATAGAAGTTCGTACCTTAATTTTGTTTCCCTATGTCTACTTTTCCTACTTTAAATTGGTAGCTTAACCAGTTTCATCAAAATGTCACTCCCATAACTCATTGCAAATACTGATATGTTGTCAATCACAACTTTCAGAAAAAATAGAACCTAGCACTGCCAATCATTTCACCTTCCATATCAAGGACACGAGGTCTATTAACTCTCTTTCACAGAGAAAGTATGTAAACTCAACTTTGTGAAGCATCAATAATTGACATCCAAGGAAATGCAATAAAAATAAAAGGTGAATCAAACTTTAACCATATACTCAGATCTATCAATGTATACCTCAAACATTGCTTCTGTCAGAATGTTTTCCAATATGGCTCTTAAACCTCGGGCCCCAGTGTTCTTTGCCATTGCTTTCTTTGCAATCAATCTCAATGCATTCCCCGTAAAATGTAAATTCACCTGAATTATTATAGGTATAACAAGTTAATACTATTTTGGTAAATTACCAAGTTACTATTGACAAGGCTTGTCTCGTCAACATCAGTCTCTAGGAAAGAAGGGACGCAAACTTACATTGTTCATATTGAAAATCTTCTTATACTGTTTACCAAGAGCATTTTTTGGCTCCATGAGGACCTGTAGCACAAAAACCACGCACATCCTTGTAATTGACAAAATGACAACATAAGGTAGACAGTGAAATAGAATCATCAGTTTCAACGTTCCAAGTCTTCTTTTGTTTGTTGCATGGTAAATAAAATACTATCATGAGGAAACAAAAGAAAGTTCAAAGGAAATTTGAGTACTCCTTTATATCTCTGCATGCTAACAAAGCAGATTCATTTTCTCAACAAGAATACCAGAACACCAAACAAGAATCAAAAGAATAACAAATGTCATCAGAAAGACAGAACACACCTGAACAAGTTGGTCCTCATTTAAAGCTAATAAGCTTGCTAAAACAGGAAATCGTCCAACAAATTCAGGAATGAGGCCATACGCAACAAGATCACCACTTTCTACCTGCAAGTCCAACAAAACTTGAGGCTTCCTACTCAAACAATTGAAGACCATGGATCTAGTGCATATTTGTAATAGAATAACTCATAATAACATCAAGCCAGGAAATAGAAAGTATAACACCATAAAAGAATACATCTGTTTCTTTAAAGCATTTTGGGTTTTGGTTCTCACAGATTCCAGCAGTGACGATGTCACCATTGCATTAGTTATTGCACCAGCCCTCATGTTTGCACGAACTGGTGCTCCAAAGCCAATAGAAGCATCTTGTCGTCTGGGAAAGAAAAGACAATTCTGATCTATCAAACTAAGCAAACTTTGGCAAACAAATTCTATTAACATACATCACCTAGAAAATGAAATTTACCGTTCTGAAATGGTTTTCTCCAAATTTACAAATGCCCCACCACATATGAAAAGGATGTCTTTTGTATCTACCTGCCACCATAAAAACTGAGTTATAAGATGCACAAGATAGCGATATTAACGACCAGGAAAACAAAAGCAGAAACAAGGAATGGTCCTCAGGTTGGTATGCAGGAAAAAAAAAGACAAGAAAACAATGAAGTATTAGTTGATTGACATTCTTAGAGCTTCTTCAGCATTGGGCATAGGCCTCACTTTTGTCTGCAAGAAAAGCCATTACGACTCCTGATAACTTGAGGAATCGGTCAAAGAAAAAGAAGAGGAAAGCAAGCATTAAGGACCTCCATGATGACATAAGACAAGAAGTACACTCAGAATAAAATCACCAAGTTACGTTTTCTCCTCTTAGTCCTTTAGCTTGGAAGAAAGAAGCAGCAGCTATATATTTACTCGTTCTCCTTTTTTATTCTTTAGCCTGGGAGAATCACCCCACTCCCATCACAATATTTTCAAATTTAATTTAACAATAAGGTACAAAGTATTCATCCCAAGCAGCATATCAAACAAAGGGAAAGCATATACCAAACCAAAATGAATTTTTCAGGTTTTCATTCAGACTAGAGCAACAAAAGCGGTAATTTTACTAAACCACCTGTGCTAGATATTTGACATTTTGAATGTTAAAATGCCTAATTGTATATAAAATACCAATATTCCTCAATAAATAAGAAATATCGAACAAAATTATGCTTCCCGGACATGATCAACACTGAGCATGTCAGCGAAGATAAGTTTCTATTCAACAACTTGCCAAGCAAAATCAAGCACAATTTGGAAGTTGCATACACATGCACAGAAACAGAAGGATGCCTGGGCGAACACAACCAAATAGCTTTAGGCCTAGTATACCTGGATTGTATCACCACGAGGATGCTTCCCAGGTCCTTTATCAGGAACTGGAACATTTACTGCCTGGAAAAGGAAATATTAGATCATATAAAACCAGATAAAATTAAAATCAAATTTTTCAAACAAGAAATCTCCAGTGGAACATATTCAATAATACAAATACCTAAGACAGAGAATTTGGTAATTATCAGTAAGCTAACTAACACTATGCTGTCTCTTCCACAAATTTTTAGTATCACAATGCTGTAATACCTAAGACAAACTAAGCCAAGTGCAACAACAATGCAAACAGTGGGAAAATAGCTATTGCAAAAACTTTGAGAAAAAAATTCCCCCCATGTTGAACATATTCTAAGATTTTAAATTTCAATTGTGCTTGCATATTAAATTAGGGATAAAACATCCAATAATACAAATTTCACTTTCTTCCCAAGCTCAATTCATCTAAAACTAAGAGGTGCAAAATCAAAGAAAGAAATTAGTAGATTAACTGTGAACAGCATAATTCTACAAGTTCAACCAGATAGCATAGCTAATAAGAGTCAGAATTCTTTAACTGAGAAGTAAATGGTTCACTCACGGTTCCTTCCAACATTTTCAACAATGCCTGTTGAACACCCTCTCCAGACACATCTCTTCCAATGCTGGAACTCCCGGCCTGCACACAACTTGAGCAGTTATCATACACCGTGAATCAAATTATAGATAAAGGCAGAATCCACTTGTCAACAAATCATAGACCTTCATGGTTATTTTGTCAACTTCGTCAATGTAAACAATCCCTCGTTGAGCTGCTTCTACATTGAATTCAGCTACCTAGATTGCCAGCTAGAAAAAAGGTTATCCAAGATGAACACAGGCAAAAAGACGTAGCCAAAAGCTGGCAAACCATACCACTAGTAGCTTATATAATATTGATTCCACATCTTCTCCAACATAACCTGCCTGGAGTGAGAAATGGGGAGTCAGAATTTAAAAGTAGAATTTAGCCAAGTAACTGGATAAAGCTTTCACAAACAGCATCAACATCCTTTTAATATATATGGTGTAGTACACTGAGTAGAAATTCCATCCCTTTTCTTTGTTTATTTTTTGCAGAGAAGAAGTTCAGAAAAGTAACACTAAGCCCACAAATCATATGCTCCATGTTCATATCATAAACAAATATGAGCAATGCCCAGTTCATTTAAGATTTTTCTAACCTAACATAGCTCCAACTTATAGGAATTACTTTGATTTCAAGATGGAAAAGGAATCTGAATATACAACTTACCAAGTATTAGAGTGGAAGCAAAGGAAAGGAAAGCAATTTAGACAAGGGTATGTAAACAAACAGCACCAGAAATGACATTAAAATGTGGAGAATGTGAAGATACAGAACTGTGCAACAAAATAAACTTGCCTGTGTTAGCGTTGTTGCATCGGCAATGACGAAGGGTACATTCACAATACGAGCTAGTGTTTTTGCCAGTAATGTCTTCCCTATCCTTAGAATCAAGTTAAAATTACATGAATAAGACAGCAGTCAATCTAGGTAATAGGTTTGCAATTGTGCCTTCAGAAGAATAATGATTTAGCTATGTGCAATAACCAAATCATAAAAGCATGAACAGCATTTGTCGTACCTGAGCCAGTGGGACCCATCAACAGTACATTGCTCTTATCTAGCTCAATAAACTCGTTCTCATCATTCTCACCATCACTGTGACTCCAGGGTGCATGTGACCTAGGATCGCAAAGTATGTGTCAGGTAAAGAAGCATCAAATAGACAAACATCTGACTTTGATAATCACAACAGCCTAATCATAACTGTCAATTAACATTAAGAATGATATTGAAAAGAGCATTCAATGTGATATCAGAATAGATGATCGAGTAAAAAGCAATAAAGACCCCAAACTAATTCCAATAGAAAGAACATGAAAAACTAACTTTTTCTGCTTGGAGGCATGATATATCCTCTTGTAGTGGTTGTAAACTGCCACAGAAAGCACCTGATATATTATAATAGGTGTCAAAACAAACACCAAATGTGGAGAAACTAATATATCTGTAATACACAACTAGATTCAGATCCATCAAAATAAACTTTCACTCCTTTTTCATTTAGTTGCAAAGAAACAGTAAAAAAAATCAATATGTAAAAGTGCAAAAACTTTAGAGCTTTCATTTACTTGATTCCAGAAATAAACAATCATAAATGAACTCAGATTGACTAACAAATTCACAATAAGATTGATGTATGGGAAATTCACCATGAGCTATGATATCAGGTGGAGAAAAGAGCTTGAGGAAGATGAAAAAGTGAATAAACGGGGTTGAACAATCACTCTAAGCTAGGAAAACAACCATGCCTACATTTCTACATCTAGACACAAAATTCAAACTAGCAGACGATATGATCTACATGGTGGCAGGTTTTCTACCAGGGCTGCCAGCATGTGATTTCTATCCCTAGTGCTAAATAATGATTTTATTGAAGCAAACTCAGACCACATGACGTAGGAAGAAAAGATAAGATAGCTAACACACCCAAAGGCTGGTTATCTGGGCTGAACAACCAAGAAAAGAGAACAAACTCTAGTTATCTGGGCTGAATAGCAAGGAAAACAGAACAAACTCCTTATAAAATTATCAAAATATCAAAGTTGGTGTTTATTACAACAGTAGCAGCCCTTAAATACTAGTTAAAACCCTAGATCCTTGTAGGAAAAGGATTCCTAGTCTTATTCCACAAGTAAAACTACTTATCTTATAAAGGAAATACTTTAAAAAGTCGCATGCTAATCACATGACCCTAGATTAATTAACCCTGAAATAATAAATATTCTAAAGAAAGCTCATGCGTCATTCTCCTTAGGGTGGAAGAAACCCGTCCTCAAGTTGAAACCATTCTCGCTTCGATCTCATGGATATTCAATCAAAACTCTCCGACCCATTTTCTTTTTTCTTTCTTTTTCCTGTTCAGATGTATAACAATTCTAGATATAAGCTTTAGTCTCTTCATGTTAAATTTTGAATAAGAAACATCAATTGACAACTTATTTCTTTTTCACTGACTTCTACAGTAATGAAATGAAAACCTCAAACTTGCTTTGCAACATGTGTTGTATTCATATCATCCCTGAACAAATTTGCCATTGTGATAATAGCAAACTTGTAATCAATGTTTCAACGTAGCCTAAATCAACAATTTTCTTTTGTTGAGCAGCTTTCATGTTCTCTTTGCACTTAACCTCTAGCTTACTAATGAGAATATCATTGATGACATTATCGCTACTATTACTTTCATTATTAATGACATAATTAACATCATAATTGTCATCAAAATAAAAATCATATATTGGTGGAGAATCCCAATCACAATTTATCTCGTCATAGAATGGTGAAGAACTCCACTCTTTCTCAACAAATAGTGCTTATTGCTCTTCAACTCTCTTCCTCCACTAAAGTGCAGTGTTTTTTCCCTCTTCCAATCCACCTCACGCCATATGATTTATGGCTCCAGTATCATGAAAAGAGTCTTGACCTTTATGACTACCTTTCGGTATGTCTAAGGGATTATGATCACCTTCCAAAGTCTAATTTCAAACAGGGTTAATACCTCTTGCTTGAGTTAGTTTAGCATCCTTCGCAACTCCAACATCTCTTGGTTTTGGTTGAACCTAGGCACTCTCACTCACTTGGATGCCATCACCAAAATCAGGATTGATTTTAGGCTTTTATATCAACTGACGTAGGGAGAAAAGACAAAAGATAGCTAGAGATAGCTAACACAGCTAAAGGCTAGTTTTCTTGGGCTGAACAACCAGAAAAGAGAACAAACTCTTTATAAAGTTATCAAAATATCAAGGTGGTTGTTTATTACTGCAGTAGAAACCCTTAAATACTAATTAAAACCCTAGATCCTTGTAGGAAAAGGATTCCTCGTCTTGGTCCGCAGTAAAACTACTTGACTTATAAAGGAAATGCTTTAAAAAGTCAAGCTAATCACAGGACCCTAGATTAATCAAGTAACCCTGATATCATAAATATTCTAAAAAAAGTCACCACTTATTGACTACACAAGCATTCATGTGATCTTTGGCATGATTGTCAAAGTTCCATGAGCTGGTTGTTGACCAAGAAGGCAAAATTACGCAATTTAAATTCAATGTTAGGGAGAGATTTCGTATTTCCTGACAAGCAGCACACTTGGGAGTAAAATTGTTACAACTCCCTCTAAAGAGCTCCGATTCTCGCACCATTTGAAGCATTGGAAACTAGGCACGCGTACCTTTCTAGTCATGGATAGATTGCCTAGTGTTTTCTGTAGAATTAATACAGTTTTTCCTTTAAATTAATCCTAAAATTTGGGCCTTTTACGTGAGTTTTCAGCTGTCCTAAACCTTGTTTGGCACCATTTATCCCAACTTCATTTTTCTATGTAAATTTTTCATTTACAGGAATGCTCCTCTATCAAGCTATAAAATTAGCAATTCAACAACACTATGATGTTAATAACTGAAACAAGTTTTACAATCACAAGAAAAACCACACATGTAAAGGCAATTCGCAAAACATCAATAAAAACTCCACTAATTTCAACTGTAAAAACAAATTCGATCATTGAAAACCCTTTTATACAAGTTACCACCAAGTACACAAATTCAACACGAAAGAGAAGAAAAAAAGGCAAACCTTTTTGGCTTTGTCCTGACCAATAACAAACTCATCGAGCCCTTTACAAATCTCTTTAGGCGTAGGCAACTCTCTCTCCAACCCCCCACCGCCACCTCCACCACTAACTTCCTCCGCGTTTCTCCCACTTTTACCACATTCTTTCTCAATAATCCCCTCTACATCCTTACAGTTGTTGTTATTATTATTATTATTATTATTATTATTATACAAACCCTTAACCCTACCAAGCTCAATGAAGTTCCCCTGTAGAGGCTCCAACTTAAACGGCCTAAAATAAAACGCTGTTTTGCAAGTAGGACAGAAATTGACCGCTTGATAGATACCGGTTTCTCGTCCGGTAATTGATAAAGGCCGGTTCGAGAATAGGACCGGCATATGAGAGGTGCATCGAGGACAGTTAACGTCAGCCTTGATGTAGTCGTAGTCTGCTGTAGTCTTGTCGCTTAATCGCCGAATAAACCCTAAACCTAGGGTTTTTGTCGATGTTTGTGAGAGAATTAGGGGTTTTGTTGGCGGCGAAGTGAAAGTTTTGGTGGTTAGGTGTTTGAGTGCGGTGTTTGCGATGGCTTTGGAGTGTTTGAGAAGCGAAAGCATGATGGTTAAAGTGGTGGTCGTGGTGGAGCTGACAGAAGCTAAGGAAACAGGCTCCAGTTCTACTTTTAATGCTTTTCTTTGTTTTTTTATTTTATTTTTAGAGAAATTTTTCTTATTTTATTTTTATTTTTAAGTTAATTGAAACTTTTTCGAAACAAGAATTCAAAATAAAATAAAAAGAATACGAATGAAAGTTTGTCGGTAATAATAAAATTGCTTCTTATTCATTAAATCTTTGAAGTACATATTGAGACAACATAGTTTCATCATTTAATTAAAACAATAACAATTTTAACTATCCATTCTATCGAACGGCCGACCAAATTAATTAATATACCCACTTGGTCAACCGATTGAAAACAAAATCAAGCATTTTTATTAGTTATCATTTATTTATTTATTAACTTTTAGTGAAGCATTTATCATTATTTATTTTTATGAATAAACGAAATTTCTACCAAATATTTGATAGATTTCCCATATTTTTAGATATATCAAATTATCAGCAACTTCTTTTGTATCACAATTCACATCATAGTCATAGACTCATATTCCAACTATCCTAGACTTTATCTCATATCATTATATCTCGTGATTCAAAAATTTTATAAATAATAAACAAATACAGAATATTATACAAATTCATTAAGAAACATTATAAATTAGATTCATGCATTCTAAATTATAATGTACTAAATGAAATTCATAATATTGTAATTGTCTAATAAGTATTTTTTTTTAAAAATGATATATATATATCATACATCTTAACATTATTTATATGCCAAAACTTATATTATAAAAGAATTAATATTTTAAAATTACATCTTCATTAATTAAACAAATAAATCCTAATGTCTATCATTATACACGAGGCTCTATAGTACCTAAAATACATTTAACATTAAAGATGTGTTTATTTCTCGAAAAATGATTTCTGGAAAATCACTTTCCAAACTTCCCCGTGTTTGTTTGTCATTAAAAAAGTAGGTCAGCGAAAAACATTTTTCTGTCAAAAGAAAATTTGACTTGATTTCCAGGAAAGTGTTTTCATTTAATTTTGGGCAGAAAACACTTTTCAGAAATTGTGGAAAAAATTAGAAATATCATATTATTTGTTGATTATGTAAAATTTGGTCCTCAAACTTTTGATTGCTATATATTTTGTTTGAATCTTTTTTTTTAATTTCATCCCTTAAAATTTGATTTAATTTGATTTTTATATTAAAATTGGTCCTTATTTTTATTATTGTTATTTACTTTTCTCTTATTATTTTTTTATTAAATTTTTTTATCTATCAAATTTGATCCTCATTCTTTTGATTGTTACTTATTTTATTTAAAATAATTTATGAAATTGTAATTATTATTATTTGAATTTCATCATCTTTTAATTTTTTTATCTGTTAAATTTGATCTCTATTATTTTTATTATTATTTATTTTATTTTAGATAATTTATTAAATTAGATTTTTTTTTCAATTTTATTCTCATTCAACTTTTTAATTTGTAAGATTTGTTCCTTATTATTTTAATAAACTTTAAAAAAACATTAATAAAATTTTTTCACTTTATTGAAAATTACTTTGTTGGAAACTTTCAACCCCTTCCTTCTTACATGCAACCAGCCCTCTCCTCTCTTTCCCTCACAATTTTTTCACTTTATTTCTTGTTAATTCATTTCTTAAATGATGTTTTATCTACCTAGTAATCTAAAACTTGTGTGGACTTAACAATTTTAGTGTTTTTCTCTCAATTTTGATGGAAGAAAATTTGAAATCCTCCCTATACTATTTGTCTCAATGTTGCCGGCCATATAGAGGAGAGAATAGGGTATTTATAGTCTCATTCTTTTTTAATTATACTTTGGCTCATTCTTTTCTTTTTTTTTACAATTTGATTTGTACCTCTTTACATCTTTTAAAATCCCCTCTAGCAATGGAATTTATTTAATTTTCTATACATTTAACCCCACCTTTTTTTTACCATAAAGTTAATTTAAAGTTTTTTTTTTTGTAAAAGTTTATTTTTGGGGTTTGCACTTCTCCTCTCCCTATCTTGATTTTTCAGGGAATATTTATAGGATTTTAAACTAGAATTTTGATTAAGGTTTGATCATGGTTGATCAATGCTTGACCCTCTGATTCAAAATAGTAGGGTTTAGGGTTTGTTTTTACGGTTGTAAGCTTCGTACCTCGATATAATTTTTTAATTTTTTTGATCCCAATCAATTAAGCAATCTTCTTCCCTGTTTAAGTCAATATCATCAATTTCTATTTCATTTCAGTTAATATCATAACTTTTAATCATAATTTTCACCTTCCTCGTTTAGTTATACTAGAAAAAACAAAA
>Ga0307517_10012650_pt1 | contig 11555 bp, 9 predicted proteins | sample 23_EM_MG_FD_194515 | JGI IMG/M metagenome (GOLD analysis project Ga0307517, IMG submission 194515) | Populus trichocarpa ectomycorrhiza microbial communities from riparian zone in the Pacific Northwest, United States - 23_EM | ecosystem: Host-associated > Plants > Roots > Unclassified | place... | reverse complement strand
ATAGAATTATATATATATATATATATATATATATATATATATATATATATATATATATATATATATATGCGCGCGTGTGTGGGTGGGGGTTTAGAGGTTTGATGGTTTTTTTTTTCAAATATAATTTTTTTAAAGCACAAACCACGTCTTATAAAAACATATATTTTTTGGTTTTAGTTTCACAAAAAAAAAACAACAACATCTCTAAACCAAATACCCCGTAATCATTTAAAATATTCCTTCATGTTTTATTCCTGTGAATGACCAAAATGATTATTGTCTATTTTATTGTAATTAATTTCAAAATACCAATCTAAAACATAATATATAAACCAAGCATAATTTTTCAATTTGTATTTACTCTCCATGTAGGTTTTATGGTACCCTGTGGATTTATTTTGTTTTTAGTTTTTTTTTTCTTTTTTTTGTCTTGTATATATATATATATATTTTTTTTGCATGGATATATCAGGATAACAAGATTTGAGGCCGAACTAAGTTGTTTGAAAAGTATAGTTGCAGTTGCCTTTCAAAGTATTTTTTACTCAAAAATATATCAAATAATATTTTTTATTTTTTAAAAATTATTTTTGATATTAACGCATTAAAATGATATAAAAACACCAAAAAAATATTAATTTAAAGCAAAAATAATAAAAAATTTAATTTTTTAAAAAGCGCTTTTAAAACGAAAAAACAAGCAGGATCTTAGATCCCATAATTAAACATACTTGTTTTTATCAAGATTAGTGGTCAACTACAATAAATATCACCACATCCATTGTTTAACTATCATATTTTAACATCAAAAAATTGTTTAGTTGTCTTTGAAATAATCCTTTGTAAGATGTATAATTTAATGATATATATATATAAAAAGGCATGTTTAATATTACTATTCAATCATGTTTTTTTAAAAAATTGATCATTTTAATATGTTAATATAAAAATAAATTTTAAAAAATATTATTTTAATATATTTTTAAATAAAAAAAAAACTTTAAAAAATAATATTTAACACAATTCTAAAGATTGTTAAACAGCCACATTTATAAACCTAGTTTTATTCCATATCCTTTTGATACCTACTTTTTCATTAAAAAAATAAGGTAAAATCGATCAAATCAAAAGATTTGAAACTCACTGGATGACAGGATCATTCGATTTTTTTACTAATTTTAAAAATAAAAATAAAAATCAGCTATATATCAGAGAAGAAAATAATTTGCTTGCCGCACAAAACCAATACGATGTGCTTGTTACCACATTCATCCAAATAAATTTCGTAAATTATCACTAAGGGGATCAAAGGTGCATTTTGATCTCTCCCCTTTCGTCATGTTCAATCGATTCTCACGAGTTTCAAGCACTGCCATTGCAGCCCTCATCTCCTCCGTTTGGAAGGCGAGGCACAACGACTGGTCCGCCTCGAACTCTTTCAAGAGCATAGCTTATTCTCAATGGACGACCTAACAATGCCTGCAATGAAATTATTTACTTTCATTCTTGGAAGCACTTCGACCACTGACACAAAAAATGAAAAGAAAGCAAGAAGATCCATGCTCACCTTTCCATCCATTGCATCTTTCGCAGATACAGCCTCATCTTCTTTACAGAAACTAACAAAACCAAACCCTCTTGATCTACCACTGTCTCTATCATACAATATATTCACTGAACCACGACCATCCCAATGAATTCGAGATCACCACAGATTAGGTTAGATTAGATTTGACAAAGGAAGGGGATTGAAATATTCACTGAGACAATTCATCGAACAAATGGATGACATAATAACTTTGCAAAGTACTAGTACCTTCTGTGACATCTCCAAAGGAAGAGAAAGCATCTTTCAATGACTTCTCGTCAACTGACCATGACAAACCTGGAAAACACAAAAATCTCTGAAAGTAAGGGCAAATCTCAACACTCTCTCTCTCTCTCTCACTCTCACACACACACAAGATAGTCTAGCAAAAATAATACATGGGTGACGGAGATAGACCTGCAACAAACAGTTTATTATTGGTGGCGGGATTGTGAGCTTTTGTTAAAGCTTTTCTAGCAACTGACATGAGATTTCTATTCATTCTTGTTCGAATTTACTTTTATCAGGAACCACCTGTCTTTTGTTATTCCTTCTGCGTTTATATAGAATTTCCTTTTCGGGTTCAAAAGTCAAAACTAGCCAATTAGTCCCTATATTACAAGAAACAATTGAAGTAATCCTTTGTTTTTTGTTGAGCTTGTAATTTAGGGGCATAAGATTTTCAAAATATTCTATCTGAGTGTCTCTGTTTTTATTTCTGTTATTTGAGTATGTAAATCTTTTCTGTCTACGTATTTAGTTCTGTAGTAATAAATCTTCTTGTGGACCTTCTAAATTTCGAGACTTATTGGACCTTCGCTAATACCTGGGATAAATGATAAATCTAAAATCAAATATTTCTGAGCTTGAAAGAGGTGGGCCTATTCATCCTGCATTTTATGCTGGGCTTGGTAAATCATAGCCCAGGAGCCACCACAAGAAAATGAACGTCCATTGAATAGCTGTCGCAGCAAATTTCACAAAGAACAACGAGCAGCGTCTGCCGGGGGACGGAATCACAGGTCAGTTCTTTCTCTCAATTGACGAACTTGGTATACTAGTTATCTTGCTGTTTAATTACTTAGATATGTTTTAGCCATCATTTTCATTCGATTTGCATCCAATTAAACTTGCAATGGAAAGTTTGAAGTGGGATTGGTCAATTTTAAACAAACAAAGGCCTTTAGCTGGTTCGAAGTTTGCACGCTAACTGTTCGATGCAATGCCACAGAGTGTATGTGCGTGACATTTCTTGAGTTCTCTAATTAAGTTGCACTCTGCTGATTCTTGTTCTTTGCCTTGAGCTTTACTATGTCGTAGTGGGCTGTCTTGGTATAGTATTTCTTGCACTCTTTGTTTTGGACCCGGTTCGTTATCTTGGTATTAACTTTGTAGCTTGTTTGGGCCTTTGTAATTCTTTTTGTGCTAATACTGCGATTCCATTGATAAAATTTGTACGCCTACTGTTTGGATTCCTTCTGTGTACCTTGAATAGAGGATGCTTTGTTTATCTGAATCAGATATTTAACAAGGGGAAAACTAATGTGGGGAGGGTACTATACGTGACATTTTTGTGTATCAGCTGGAGGTTTATCGAGTTTTGGGGTTTTCCCCTAATTTTTCAGTGTTGCTGAGTAAGAGTTGGGACATCCTTAAATTTCTAGGTTTGTAAATAGTCTTACCGATTCGATTTCTTGATATTTACTGATAAAGTAAGACAGAATGCGGGTATATTTGTTATCTCTCGAGACATTTCATTAGAGAACAGGTTTCTTCCGCCTTCAATACTCAGTACCAGTCAGTTGTCATTAATGTGCCTTTCATATAATATATCAAACAAGATATCATGTTCTTTACTCCTTTTGAATGCATTTTCTGTATTTCCATTCATTTACTTGGAGTCATCTCTTCTTGAAGTTTCTGTCCCTTTAGCATTTCATTCCATATGAAAAATAACATTGCTAAGAAGTTTTAGCGTACAATGCAGTTACAAAAGAGAAAACATGAATGCATTCAAAGCTTTCAAAGCCCAAGTTCCAATTGCATGGAGTCCGCACCTGTATATAACTTTGGTGAGGGGCATTCCAGGAACTAGGAGACTTCACAGGCGTACCTTAGAGGCATTGCGTCTTCACAAGTGCAATCGGACTGTCATGCGATGGAATACTCCTACAGCCATGGGAATGCTCCAGCAGGTTTTAGTATAAGCTCGGATTAAGTCGTCAGTTGCATTTTGTCAGAAAAATAAAGTCTTAAATCCTTGTAATTGCTTCGACTCATAGGTCATTGTTTTGAATGTAATTCTTTTTCCCATCAGGTGAAGAGGTTAGTTGTGATTGAGACAGAAGAGATGTACAAGGCCCGCAAACAAAATGAGGCAAACCACCAAGCTTTACGCCCACCATTGGTCATAAATCACTTGCCTGCCTCTGCAAGCAGTTTTTCTTAAGATTTTGTTCTATGTAATTCTTCAGAGGTCAGCTTTCCGTTTCTCAAAGTTTGCATCTGTTGCTCAAGATATCTTTTTTTTTTTTTTCAGAACTGTATTTCTAGAAGGATGTTGATTTTACACTTGTCCTTATTCTACATAGTGGAGTCGGTGGATTATACATCTCTTTGCTTGGGTATTGACATAGATATCAGAATTCAAAATTAGCAACATCATTTGCATCTACAAGCTTTGTAGTTTAACCAATGATTTTAAAAAGTACTTGGTTTTAAATATATGAATCTGAAAATCGTGTCTTAAATCATACAATGAATGGACACCCAACATCACATCTAAAGTAGCTCAATTTTCAATAGGTCTGAAAATTGAGTACAAACTAGCACTCTATAATTGTGTTTTTAAAGGCTGTGTAAAGAAATTTCAGAACATCAGGAAGGCCTTGGAGAGCATGTAGACTACGGTCCTTCCTTTTCATCAATGTTGTTTTCATCTTGTATGTTTATGACAGTTAAATCATTTCCTCCTCCTTCACCATCTCTAAAACAGTCAAATCATTTGCAGTTTTAAGCTCTTTCTCTTCAGAGTTCTTGGGCTTGATATACTGCTGGACTTTGTACTGATGCTCCCTTGCAAAAACTAGGAAAATGAATAGGTTCAACAGTCCTAGCACTGCAAGCATCCAATAGAAGTTATTTAACCTCCCTTTATTCAAGTTGCTCCTGAGCCAGATTTTCTTGGTAGCTTTGTCAACTAAAGACACCAACAAACTGCTAACAAAGAAACCCATTGAGATGCTGCTAAGGAAAAGCCCAGTGCTCATTGATTTCATCCTTTCTGGTGCCTCTCTGATGAAGAACTCAAGTTGTCCAACATAAACGAAAGCCTCCCCGGCACCCACTAGGAAATATTGAGGGACTAGCCAAAAGGCACTTATCATTGTATTTTGTTGAATAACAGTTTCCCTTCTTTCTTTCTCAATGATAGCAGCAGCCACCATAGCTAGTATTGAAAGAAAGAGTCCAATTCCAATCCTTTGAAGGCTTGTCAGTCCTTGTGCATTGCGGGTGAGCTTTCGAGCCAGGGGAATGAAGAGTCTTTCATTTAGGGATGTAAAGAGGAGAATGGTGATAAAGAGAAAGGTGGAGTATGAACCTGAAGGAATAACCAAGGAGCCAACTTTTCTGTTCATGAAGGTCGCTTGTTCAATGGTGAAAGTAGTCATTTGAGAGTAGACTGTCCAAAAGAGGATACATGTAGACCAAATTGGGATGAGCTTTAGTACCATCTTCACTTCTTCAACTTCCGTAACTGTCGATACTATCCAAGGGTCATTTTTTTGTGCGCTGGAGGTGGGATCCATGATTGCAGCCTTGTCAAGATACCTGATGAATAACAGATGAGCAAACTTATATCAGTAGTGACAGTAATGATGATTGAATTCTGGGATATAAGGGAAATTTCCTTAAGGGCCTGAGAATAAGCCAATAAATAATTGTTTCTGAAGTAATTGTTTTGCCAAGTCAAAACTTACTTGAATTTCTCTGTGTGGGGAACTGTGGCACTGTCATAATCATTCAGAAAGCTGGGATGGGAAGGATAAGGGTGCCTCCTCTTCTTCCATGCCAAGAGTGATACCCTCCATATGGTAGTTAATGGGCTACCTCGAGGCTTCTTGAAACGGTACCACGGTGTCCCACAGAGCAATACTGCTACTGCGATCACCATCGTCCCCGCTGAAATTCCATATCCCCACCCTCTTCCCACGTTATCTTGTATGTATACAAGCACTATAACCGCAAACAATGACCCGATGCTAATGCAAAAATAGAACCTATTGAAGAAGAAATGCATCGCCTTCTCCTCCTTGGGATCTGTTTGATCGAACTGATCAGATCCAAAACCTGAGACATTAGACTTAATTCCACCACCACCAAGTGCTGTGGTATAAAGTGCTGCATATAGCAGAGCCAGTTGATTTCCACTGGCCTCGATACACTGATAATGCTGTTTCCTGTAGTCATCGCACTGTGGGGGTCTCATGGTAGGAATGGTTGTGGCCATGGTTAATAGACTGAGCCCCTGGTGCATATGATAAGGAATTAGCAGTGTGGCCTGAAATTAGAGATAATTGTGCGCAGATTTTGGTAGGCCTAGCTCCTTTGATTTTTAGGTCCATGTTATTGACACTTTCATCAATGTTCGGCTCAATGATTAAATTATATGCTGCTGATTTTCTTAGCTGGAACTTGAAAGGGTATCAAAGTTCAATGCAATAGCCGATTTCCAGCTCTCAGAGCACGTCGATACTAGAGCAACATAAATTCTCAGAGATTTTATCCTCTTTAAGCTAGTGACATGCAGGCATGCAATATTTTAGTTAGAAGCTTACCAAAACAGTTATGGATGCGAAGATAGCAACTGCCAAGTACCGACCAAGCTTAGCATCTGCCAAGAAACCTCCTAGGAGGCCGAGAAGGTTGAGAGTACCCATGAAATTGGTGACTATGGTTGCAGATTTTGCCGATGAAATATGCAGCTCTCCTACTAGGTATGTCACTAAATTCATTGATATGCCCATGACGCATATTCTCTCTGAAAGTTCGGTCCCTGCAAAACAAATTAAGGTGGAGATTAACAAAGTGCTTCAATACATATACTTAGTAACACACATGCTCTTGTTGATGAGAAGCACCCAAAATGAGCCCCGCAGCAAGCCATCCTCCAGTTCTGGACTTGTCCACAGGATTTCCTCGAAAGTCTACTGCAGGATCAGCGTGCGCACCATCTTTCCCACTGTGGCTTGTTGCTAAAACCTGTTACAGTTGAGAGATGATAAAAGAAATAAGATATTACCGATGAAATATGTAGTATCACAGTAGAGATGTTCAGGCAAGCCGTTACCATTATTGAAGAGAGAGACAGAAACAGAGAGCAAAGATCGGTGTTATGTAGACCTTAACTTTACAGAGGAAGAACAGAATGGAGGTGCATTAGGGACTACGTATTTAGTTCTGTAGTACTCTTAAGAGAATTGTTGAATGAGTTCATGGTTGGGAGGGAATATAAATATGACAAGGGCTGGACATTAGAAGGAAGTGGTCGCACTTTTTTTTCTAGTGGTGAAGAGTGGCTTGTCATTGTTTGTTGTTTGGACTTATCATCATCCTGGGGTTCAGGTCCCAACAGCCACAACCTCGCAAACTTTGGGGAAGTGGCAATCCTTGCATTCTAATTTTGCTTCGTATATCTTCTCATCACATCATTATTATGAGATTTCAAACGTCGTCTAAAACCTTTGCTTTGTATCGTTTAAACCAGATGTTTTTTTTTTTTTTTTAAGGTCAGGTAAAGTGGTGTCCTAGTAATGTATCAACATATTTTATACACAACTCATTAAAGCTTGATAGAATAACAAGCCTATGAGGTGAGTCTAGTTCTATTTCCAAACTCAATACCTTGAGACTCGGTTACGTGCTGAGTTATAGTTCTTATGGGTCTGACAATATTCCATACTCAACCACCTTAGACTCAGCTACATCCCTAGCTCAAACACCTATGGGTCTAGCAAGATGTTAGAATTGAGCCCAAGTGGGTTTGACAAGATGACAGACCCAATCCTTTTGGGCTCAGCTATACATCGAGCCCAACCACCCGTGGGTCTAGCAAGATGCTAGACCTAACCCTTTTAAGCTCGGCTGTGCATTGAGCCCAAGTGCAGGTGGGTCTTGCAAGATGTCAGACCCAAACCCCTCAGGTTCACATTGAGTCTAAGTGTACATGGGCCTGACCAAACGCCATACTTTAAGATAATCATCCCCCAACACTCCTAGGTGTATAAAAGGTCATTTAAGAGTCGACTATATTTCAATTGATATTAATGCTATAATTGAGTCATTCTCGTCAACATTAAATGTTGTGTACAAAATAAGATATATAGCTTCATTGTTTGTTCATTAACATTAATGATGTGTAAGGGTAACATAGTTTTAAAACCCGGATCGGCCCGGTGGGTCGACCCAGGACCCGTCCGACCCGGGTCTGGGACCGGTCCGGGTTTAAGTAAAAACCCGCCGGGGAGTTGGCCCGGTGAAACTCGGTCGACCCGGCGGGTCGACCCGGAACCCGGGCGACCCGGACGAGACCCGGCGTTTTGGAGTTCGATCTGGGTTTGGAGATCTTGAGGATTGGCGTTGGGTTCCCATTTTTTCCTTCTAGCCCTGACAATTGATGACTGTAACTTGAAAAAAATTGAAGGTTAAATGAGACCAAACTCACACTTTCAGGGGGGAGAGAGAGAGAGAGAGGCAAGGTAACAGTACCAGCACCACAAGCTTTATTACCATCATCAAATCCACAAAAATTTACAGGGAAAAGATGTGAAAGAGAGAGGGTTTTTGTGGTGTTTTTAAGCTTTAAAGCATGGGGGCATCAAGGAGCAAGGATCGTGCTTCACAATCTACCAGTGAAAAAGAAAAAAAAGAAAGAAAAAAAAGAACATTTATGTCGACAATGGCATGAAGGAGGTTACTAAGGCATTTCAAAAGACTTGCATCTGATTCAATAGCAGGCAATAAGAGCAGATTTGTGCAAAAGAGCTACGATTATGAGCCCAGAAGCGAGGTTTCTTCGCCAGATAGGAGTTGCAGCAGGGGTCGGGGTTTCCACCTTTATTTGGTCATTCTGCTATGATGTAAGGTGTAGTCGTCCCGAGGTAACATGATGTATAGTGTTCACCCCAGGGGAAAGGCTTTCAAAAAATGAGGTGAGGCAGATTCAAAGAAAGCTGAGCTCTTTTGTTATGCAATAAATGAAAGCAAGAAGGAAAGAGTGAAAGAGGAGGTTAAAGTGATAGAGAAACAGACAAGTTTGTCCCAAAAAGCATTTCAAGGAGCCAGAAAGTGTAAATATACTTTAACCTAACCGACCCCCTAAATAACCCGAGTTTTATGGGTTGACCCGGGTTAACCCGGGTTGACCCATAAAACTTGGGACCCGGTCCATTAGCCGGATTAAATCCCGGGCCGGGTTTTAAAACTATGAAGGGTAATCTATAACTCTACTATTTGTTTCATCAATATTAATGATGCGTAAGGCTAATTTTCATAAACATTGATGTTGATGTAGGAGATTTTTTCCTTACTAAAATATTTAAAAATAAAAGATTTTCGATCTTTTAAGTAAAATAATAAGATTCAAAATATAAAGATTATAAATATCTTCTGAACTATTCAGGTAAAGAGATATATGATATTTATTCTTTTATAATACATTCTCAAAACATTTATTAAATAAAAATTAAGAGCAAGAATTCTTATTCTTAGAGTTTAATATTTTTAAAATTACTGACACAATTATTAAAGAGTTCCTGAAACTATATATATAAAAAAAAGAGATTATTTTACAGTAATAACTGAGATTTCTACTACCATTGCTATTCCTATCTCTAGAAATTACCATTTACTTTTCAAATACTAAAACACTATTTCTGTACATATTGGATCATCACCCAGGAAAGCATACCTTTATCCCCAAGAATCACGTATGTTACTGTTATGTAGAATGAATATTTGTGGTGTCCCCACCATTCTTTGATTTCTTTCAGCAATGATGGCAAATTGGTGACTTCGGAGTAATCAAGTGAGGTTATACTGATACATGCTTATACGCAAGAGAAATAATGTAGAATTATACAAATTTATTTGCTGGAAATATTTTTTTTTAAAAAATGAATTTTAAAAAAATAAATTCTAGAAAAGTAAATTATTTTATGATGTTTGGTAATGTAATAAATAATAAGTTGGAAAATATTTTATGTTTGTATAAAATGTTTGGTTATTGTTGTTTTTTAAAAGTACTTTTTATTTAGAAATGTATCAAAATTATTTTTTTTATTTTTCAAAAATTATTTTTGATATCAGCGCATCAAAATGATCTGAAAATACAAAAAAAATAATTTGAAGTAAAGAAAAAAATAAAAAAAATTTAAATTTTAAAAAAAATGATTTTGAAACGAAAAATAAACAGAATTTTATAAAACTCGATTAAAAAAACTTATAAAAACTAATTTACAAAAACTGTATTTCAAATTTAATTTTTTAATAAATTGCATAACATAAAACATAGTATGATAAATTATCAAACACCTAACTCTAATTTTTACACCGCAAACACAAAAGTTAAAACTAAACAAACGCACAAATGAATCGACCAAACTTTTCATTTCGTTCCTTTTCTTCTGAACAGTCGTCAGCAACCAGAGGTTAGTGTTAGTGTTATGTACCAATTTGACCACCACAAGAGGTTGAGTGACCAAATTGCGAGCTCAAGATACGGAGTCATGGTGGCTAAATCTCCCAGCAAGCTGCTTGGTACCCAACCAGATCAAGATTATACAGGGCTCATGCTCCCTCGGTCAATGGATGATTTTCTCGTTCAGGTGAGAAAGAGCAGCTCTAGCTAGGTCGATCTGATCATTTCTAAACAAAGAGAACGAACAAAAATTCATCTCTCTCTCCCCTTTCCATGACTGGTATCCGGCCGGTAACATGCTTGTTCAGTTCATTTCCATCAAAAGAGAGTAGCATGGAGAAGCCATGAATGAGGATTCGAATCCAATCCAATTACATGGAAAGAAAGCGAAACCCATCCTGATTCCTGACCATTGCTCCCGAGGACAACCGATGATACCTCCATTAATATTCTTGTAAGCCATTTCCATGGAATGGGGGCAAGTCCCTTCTTAATGTTTAGAGGGAAAAAATTAAAATTTGATGACAGTTTTATTTTGCTTCTAGTATTCAAAACCGACCATATCACTTCCTTCTAACTTATTCTCTGCTTTCTGTTTCCGAATATAATAATAATAACAAGAAGAAGAAGAAGAAGAAGAAGAAGAAGAAGAAGGATGTGGTTGGAATTTGGCTGAACGTAGTGCCCACAAGCCATGCTTGAAGGAGCTGTGGCCATCAATGGATGTGGAAATCATGACGTGGGAAGCTATGGTTACCACTCATCATAGGAGTACAAGATGCCACTGCTGGTGAGCATCTTGAAATTTGAATACTCATCGAGACCAGGGTCCCATCGCAAAAAGTTTTTTTGGTTTCTTCGCCAGTTCAAGAAAGGGCAATTCGTCACATTTTTTACAAACGATGAATCCCTCAATAATAGATGGATGGCATGATGATTATCTACCTCACCTTTGTCCTCTTGACTCTCCAAAATAAGTGTCGTCAATTTTTAGTTCCGTGATCTGAAAAACGCTGGCGCAAGCAGTGATGGTGACCATAGAAATAAAACTTTTTCTACACCGACGGGACGGGTTAACTCGAAATCCAGTTAATTAGAGGTTTTAACCGAGTTTTATATAGGTAAACAAAACTTGTAATTTACCCGGTTAAATCTGATTGATTTGTTAGGACAACACGAAACTCGAGTGACCCAACATAAACCAAGTGAGATTTGATCTTTTTTATATATATATTTTTAATAAATCTAAAAATATAAAATTTATTTATA
>Ga0307517_10012649_pt1 | contig 11556 bp, 10 predicted proteins | sample 23_EM_MG_FD_194515 | JGI IMG/M metagenome (GOLD analysis project Ga0307517, IMG submission 194515) | Populus trichocarpa ectomycorrhiza microbial communities from riparian zone in the Pacific Northwest, United States - 23_EM | ecosystem: Host-associated > Plants > Roots > Unclassified | place... | reverse complement strand
ATACCTGGGTAATTCCTGGGGGATCCTTTTCTCCCACCCTGCCGATTATACACCCGTTTGTACCACCGAACTGGGAAGGACAGCCGCACTGAAGGACGAGTTCGCCAAGCGCAATGTAAAAGTGCTGGCCCTCAGCGTAGACCCCGTCGACAAGCACCTGGGATGGATCAAGGATATCAACGAGACCCAGAACGTCAGCGTGGAATTCCCCATCATCGCCGATGATGACAGGAAGGTCAGCGGATTGTATGAATTCATTCACCCCAATGCCTCCGCAACGGCAACGGTCCGCAGCCTGGTCGTTATCGGACCGGACAAGGCGGTGAAGCTCATCATCACCTATCCCGCATCCACCGGCAGGAACTTCCACGAAGTGCTGCGCGTCGTCGACTCGCTGCAGCTGACCGCCAATTACAGCGTAGCTACGCCCGCCGACTGGAAGGAAGGCGAGGACGTGATCGTGGTGCCCGCGGTCTCTACGGAAGACGCACAGAAGAAATTCCCCAAGGGAGTGAAGGTCATTAAGCCTTACCTGCGCTATACGCCGCAGCCGAATAAATAATCCGGAAAAATTCCGGCCAATCACGAATTTTAAGCAGGCGAACCCATCGCCTGCTTTTTTTTGTTAATTTCAGTCCCTTGAATCACACACACCAAAATTGATCTCATGAGAAAATTATTGCTGCGGATAACGTATTGTTCCGCTTTACTCCTTTTCGTTGCGGAAGCTTTTGCGCAAAAGACGATCATCTATTGCGGCAGGCTCATCGACCCGAAGTCGGGACAGGTGTTGACCGAAACCTCCATCGTCGTCACGGGCAACAGCATTACCGCCGTACAGAAAGGGTACCTACCTGCGGCCGCCGGCGATAAGACCATCGACCTGAAGTCAAAGACCGTCCTTCCCGGCCTGATCGACGCGCATGTCCATCTCGAGGACCAGGGCAGCGCTAATTCCCAGTTGAAAGAATTCACGCAAAGCGCCACCGATATCGCCTTTCAATCGACCGTCTATGCGAAGACGACCTTGATGGCGGGATTCACCACGGTCCGTGACGTAGGCGGCACCGGCGTCAATATCTCCCTGCGCAATGCCATCCGGAAAGGACTGGTGGTGGGACCAAGGATCTTTACGGCGGGTAAGATCATCTCTTCCACGGGCGGTCACGGCGATCCCACGCATGGCTACCGGGATGGATTATACGCGGAGCCTTCCTATACCGAGACGGTGGTCGATGGGAAGGATGCCTGTATCAAGGCCGTTCGCCAACTTTATAAGGAGGGTGCGGACCTGGTGAAGATCACCGCTTCCGGGGGCGTGCTGAGCCTGGAAAAGGATGGGCTGGGGGCACAATTCTCCGACGAGGAATTACGCGCCATCGTCGAGACGGCGAAAGATTACGGAATGCCCGTCGCGGCCCATGCCCATGGCGCCGAAGCAATGAAACGCGCTATCAGGGCCGGCGTCACTTCCATCGAACATGGCACGTTCATGGACGACGAAGCCATCGGCCTTTTTAAAAAATATGGCGTGTGGTATGTGCCGACGATCATCGCCGGCAAGTCCGTTGCCGACTCGGCTAAGAAGCCGGGCTATTTCCCCCCGGTCATCGCGGGGAAGGCCCAGGCCATCGGCCCGATCATCCAGGGAACTTTCGCCAAGGCTTACAAGGCCGGCGTGAAGATCGCATTCGGGACCGATGCCGGCGTATACGCCCATGGCAAGAACTGGATGGAGTTCGTCTATATGACCGAGGTCGGCATGCCGCCGATGGAGGCATTGAAGTGTGCGACCCAGAACTCAGCAGAGCTGATCGGGATAGCCGATAAAACAGGAAGCATCGAAGTGGGTAAGCTGGCGGACATCATCGCCGTGGACGGAGACCCCCTGAAAGATATTCATGTGATGGGAAAAGTGAGCTTCGTCATGAAGGACGGCGTGGTGTATAAGGGCGAGTAAGCCACAAGGTTCCCTTGCTACTTCCATTTCCTCAATTGCTGCAGCATGGCCTTCATATCCTTGGGAAGGGGCGCTTCGAAGGTATGCCAGGCGCCTTGCTCGTCCTTAAAATGGAGGAGCTGGGAATGCAGGGCCAGCCTGTTCAGGATGGGCCTTTCTTCTTCCTCGCTGCGGGATAGCTTGAAATTCTTTTTTTTGAAGGAGGAGATCAGCACGGGTCTTGCGTCGCCATACAACTCGTCGCAGACGATGGGATGACCCAGGGACTGCATGTGTACGCGGATCTGGTGCGTACGACCGGTGTGCAGATGGAATTGCAGGAGGGAATAGAGGCCCAGGTCTTCCTGTACTTCATAATCCGTGAGAGAGGCCTTGCCTTTTTTATTCACGACCATCACGCCTGGTTTGCCGGGGTGTTCCATGATGGGAACATCGATGCTGCCTTTTTTCTCCGTGAGGCTGCCCTGAACGATGCCCAGGTAGATCTTCTCCACCGTCCTTTCTTCAAAGGCTTTGGAGAGGAATTTATGGGCCTGTTCGGTCTTCGCGAATACGATGACGCCGCTGGTGTCGCGGTCGAGACGGTGCACGGTGAAGATAACCCCGTATTTCTCTTTCAGCCAGCTCTTAAGGGAAGGGTCTTTTCCTTCGCGGTCGGGAATGCTCAGGAGGCCCGCCGGTTTGTTGAGGGCGATAAGATCTGCATTTTCGAAAAGGATCTCCGGTTTCTGCATAATTATTTTTCTGGCTTGGAGGACCGGTTATGGGAAGGTCTGTTCTTCGGGCCCCTGCTCTTCGGCGCCCGGTCCTTTGGAGCTTTGTTCTTCGGCGGCCTGGCCGACGTGGGAAACTTTTTCGCAGGGTTATGGCTGGCCGGGGCATTCCCAGGGCTCTTCCCGTCCCTGCCAAATTCTTTGGGGCGGTCTTTTTTGCTCGCGGGAAAGTCAGAGGCCGCAACGGCGCCGGTCCGTCTGGGGGCCGGGGGAAGGGCTGCAACGGGTTCGTCTTCTGGCATCACGCGTTGTGCAGAACCCTTGATGGAAGAGTTGAGGTATTTCAGGATGCGGACCTCTTTTTCCGTGAGGAAACGCCACTTGCCGCGCTGCACATTCTTCTTGGTGAGACCGGCATACATGACCCGGTCCAATCCCCTCACGTCATAGCCCAGCTGCTCGAAGATGCGTCGTACGATGCGATTGCGCCCGCTGTGGATCTCGATGCCGATCTGGGTCTTATCCTTGACATCGGCATAAGCCAGGGCGTCTACGTAGGCGATCCCATCTTCCAGTGTGACGCCTGCCGCGATCTTGTCGAAATCGGCTTTTGTCAGGGGGTTATCGAGCACCACATGGTAGATCTTCTTGATCTCGTGTTTGGGATGAGCCAGTTTCTGCGCCAGGTCCCCGTCGTTGGTGAGCAGCAGAACGCCGGAAGTGTTCCGGTCCAGGCGGCCTACCGGGAAGACCCGTTCGGTGGTTGCCTGCCGGGTGAGGTCCAGTACGGTCTTCCTGCCTTCGGGATCATCGGTGGTCGTGATATAATCCTTGGGATTGTTGAGCAGGATATAGACGAAGTTCCGGGACATCGTCACCTTTTTGCCATTGACCTTCACCAGGTCGGTGGGCAGCACTTTGGTGCCGGGCTCGGTGACTGGCTTGCCATTCACGGATACTTTTCCCTGTTTGATCAGTTCGGCTGCATCGCGCCGGGAGCAGATACCTGAATGGGCAATATATTTATTAAGGGGTAATTGATCGGCGGAGAAAGGCCTTTCGGGCAAGATTTGTTTTTCAGCAGGAGCAGCGGCCGATGGCTTTCCCAGGGGAAGGGATCGGGGCTCCCCTTTTCGGGCAGCTGCAGGTTTTGGCCCGGCGGCCTGTCTGGAAGGGGGGAAGGGCTTTTTTCCGGGAGGGGGCGGAGGGGCTCCCTGTGCGGCCCCGTATCTGGCCTCTTTTGCCTTTCTTTTTTCTTCGAAATGACGCTCGATCGCCTCTTTTCTTTCTTTTTTCTCGGCTTTCTTTTCCTGCCGGAAGGCCTCTTTGACGGCGCTGTTGCTCTTGCGATTGAAGAACTTGTTGAAATTATCCGTTTTTCTCTTCATGATGGGGATTTGCTGTTTTACAACAGTAATTAAGTTCAATCGGCAAATTTACCACTAATAAATAAAAAGCCCCGGAATATTCCGGGGCCGGGATTTCTACTACATGACTATATGGAAGGTTCGACTCTGCTGAAAAAAGGGATCCGGGTTGGGATCAGGGTTATCGGGGTTATATGGATGTCTCTTTTCCGCCCTCTCCCATGTTCTCGCCGGAAGCACGGCGACGGCCTCTTTCGCTGCCGCCACGGAAATGGCGCCGCTCGGACATTTGCCCGAATTTGGAAAACTGTTCAGGGGTCAGCACAGACTTATAGATATCATTGCGTTTAGCCATCAGGCCTTTCAGCTGCTCCATTTTTTGCTGGGGCAGCAGGTTGTCATTCTCATGGATGGCTTTTACCTGCGACCGCAGGTCTTCCTGGCCGGCTTTGATCTTGGAGACCTGGTCTTCCGTCAGCTGAAGATGGATCTTCAATCTTTCCAGGCGGGCCGCGGCCATGACCTGGGCATTTTCTTCCCTCTGCTTGCGATGACGGGCGAGCTGCTCTTTTTGAGCCGGGGTTATCAGGGCTTCCAGCTTCGTTCGCTTTTCCTTTTGCAGGGCGAGCAGACCGGCCTTATATTCCTTTAACGTACTATTATCCTTTGCATAAAGGTCGGCCGACTTCTTATGAAATTCTTTGTTGATGGCCATTACCTGTTGGCGCTGCTCGGGGGTATAATGTATACCGTCGGGGCGTCCGAATGCCCGTCTTTCGCCACCTGGCCGGTGCATCATTGCGCGGCGTGAAGAATCGGCAGGTCTGTTGTTGTCAGTGCGTTGCGCATTAGCGGCCCAGCCCAGGGAGATCGCTCCCAGGAAGAGAAGGGCTTTTTGAAGAAAACTTCGATTTATCGATTTCATGGAATTACTATTTACAGCATAAGACGGTGATCGGGAGCCATTGTTTAATGGCCCGATGAAAAATATACCCGGAAAAACGGGGTATTGACCGAGTTGGCTGCAGGGATGGCCGGGGGTTGGGGGTGGGAGGAACTACTAATGATCTTTATTGGCCAGCTGGCCGCAGGCGGCGTCGATGTCCTTACCGCGGCTTCGCCTGAGACGGGCGTTCACGCGGTTCTTTTCCAGGTGTTCCATGAACTTCTGGATGGCGCTTTCTTCGGGCTTGGCGAAGAGGGCGGCGTCGATGGGATTGTATTCGATGATATTGACGAGGTCTGCAGGCACCTGGCGATAGATCTTCACCAGCTCGTCGGCATCCTGGCGGCTTTCATTGAAATCTTTGAAAAGGATGTATTCGAAGGTGATCTCATTGCCTGTTTGCTGATAAAAATAGTTGAGGGCATCGGTCAGGGCCTTGATATTATTCGTCTCGTTGACGGGCATGATCTCGTTGCGCTTGGTATCATTGGCGGCGTGGAGCGAAAGGGCCAGCTTGAACTTTACTTTATCATCTCCCAACTGACGGATCATTTTGGCGACGCCGGCCGTGGAGACGGTGATACGACGGGGGCTCATGCCCAGCCCGTCGGGAGAGGTGATGCGTTCGATCGCTTTCAATACATTTTTATAATTGAGCAGGGGTTCGCCCATGCCCATAAAAACGATATTGGACAATTTCTTCTCGTATACTCTTTCGGACTGCTGGTTGATCAATACCACTTCATCCACGATCTCGTCGTAATCAAGGTTGCGCTTGCGGGCCATATAGCCGGTAGCACAGAATTTGCAGCTCAGGGAACAGCCGATCTGCGAGGATACGCAAGCTGTCTTACGTTCATCGGTAGGGATCAGCACCCCTTCTACAAGGTGTCCGTCCACAGTCTTGAAACGGCTTTTCACCGTTCCATCCGCAGAATATTGAGTGGCATCGACAACCAGGGCGGGCAAACTGAAGACGGCTGCCAGTCCTTCGCGCAGGTCCTTGCTGAGGTTGGTCATGGCCTCGAAGCTATGGGCATGTTTTTGCCATATCCATTCATAAACCTGGCGGGCCCTGAATTTCTTCTCGCCTATCGTCTCGAAATACTGCTCTAACTCACTGAGACTCAGATGCCTGATATTTTTATCCTCTTTCATCGACCTGCAAAGATACGAAACAATGAAGTTTTTAAATAAATTGAGGGCCCGGTAACCGGTAAGGCTAAAAAATGATCTATGGCGGAAGATTTCCTCACTTTTCAGAAATTCAATGATATGGGCCTGGCCGAAGCCGTCTCTAAAACGCTGGGAAGGAGTGGTATCGAATTCCGGCTGGAGAACAACCAGAAATTTTTCGATCCGAGCTTTGCCAATAATGACGTGCAGGCGGATATCAGTCTCAAGATCCGGGCGGAGGATTTCCCAAAGGCCGATCAGGCGCTGGCGGAATACTACCGGCAGCAGCTCGATACGGTGGAGGCCGACTATTACCTGTTCGAATTCACGGACCGTGAACTGCTGGAGATCGTCAGCAAGCCGGATGAATGGGGACATTTCGATTACCAGCTGGCGCAAAAAATATTGAAGGAACGGGGAATCGAAATAAGCCCGGAAGCGGCCAGCCGCCTGAAGGAGAAGCGGGTAGAAGAGCTTGCCAAACCGGAACCCGTTCATTCCTCCTGGATCTATATCGGATATATAGCCACCCTCTTCGGAGGCGCTTTCGGTATCATCATCGGCGCCATCCTGGCTTATTTTAAAAAGACCTTGCCGGATGGACGCAGGGTCTATGTTTACCCGGAGGTGGAAAGGAAGCATGGGAAATGGATCCTGGGCCTCTCCATCATCAGCACCGTGATCTGGATCGTATTAGGCAAACCGCTGATGTTCCTCTGGTATATATAGAAAACTAAAACGCTTCCCTTGCGAAAAGAATTAGAGAAGAAGGATGAGCAGCGGCTGAAATTTTCCGCCGTTTTCACGCGCTATGGCAGTAAGGTCAACTGGAATGGCTATTCGGAAACGACCCTCCTGCTGACGAAGATCTGTTTTGAGGACGGAGCGTCCGCCGCCGATCATCTCTGGGTATCGGAGACCCAGGGTTTTCGTGACCTGGGAACTTTGAGACCGGGCGACCGGCTGGAATTCGAGGCGAGGGTGGCCGGCTACGAGAAAGGATATAAATACCGGGGAAAGGCGCTGACCCCTGCGAAACAGGATTTTAAATTGAACAGGCTGACAAAGATCCGGAAACCGGAGTGATCGGTCAGGCCGCTGTGATGATCATTTTGTGATAAAGGCGAATTTGTCTTTCAGCTTCAGGAACCTTTTCTCAAAGAGGTAATAAGATAATAAGGCGATGATAATGGAAAGTATAAAACCTGCGCCGCCGATCAGCAGGCTGGTGCTGATCTTTGAAGTATCCAGCCTCAGCTTGACCATACCCTGATCGGCAAAGGTCATGGCGATGACATGCAGGCAGTACAGGCCATAGGTATAGATCCCCAGTTTGCTCATCCATTTGAAATTTTTCATCTTGAACAGCGACTGTCTGCTGAAGTTCTGCTCCAGGATGATCAGCCCGCATACCAACCCGATAAACAACCGTTCGAAAACCATAAAGAACCCGGGGAAAAGCTCTTTGCGAAAAAGAAAGATCACGATGGCCAGGAGATAGATACCGGCGATCCAGCCCCGTGGGAGATCCTCTATCCGCTTCTTAAAAGAGGCATTAAAAATACTATAATAGGCCAGCAGGCCGCCAAAAGCCATGTCCCCCACCACCGCCAGCGTATGGAACTGCAATACCCGTTCGTCCCCGTGATGGAAGATGCGGAACAGGAGGGTGATCAGCATGATGCTGAAGAATACATATTTGTAATTTTTTATCGGGGTAAAAAAAAGGATCAGCGGCCAGGCCAGGTAGAACTGCTCTTCGATCGCGACGGACCAAAGCACTGAGATGATGGCGGGAGCGCCATGCGACATAAAATCGAAATTGTTCAGGAAGACAAAATAGGTCCAGGGATGAGGCGCCACGAACAGTTCTCCGCCCATGATCTTTTTCATGAAGGGGTATACCAGGAAGCCGAACAACAGGCATAGATAGAACAGCGGCCAGATCCGCAGGACCCGGCGGACATAAAATTTTCCCACGTGGATCTTCCCCGTCAATTTTTTTTCTTCGATCAACAGGTAGGTGATCAGGAAGCCGCTCAGTACAAAGAAAAAGTTCACGCCCATTTCGCCGTTCTGAAAGAGGAATTTGAGAGCGGGATAGCTATCCGCGGAAGCATTATATTTTTTCAGCAATAATAACCAGACATGGAAAAGGAATACTGCAAAAAAGCTCAGGAATCTCAAACCGTCTAAATTGGGAAAAAAGATCTTTTCTTTTTTCACCGGCATGGGTTGGCTCATTACATCAGTCATTTAAGAATTCATTCTTGATCCTGCGGGGCTATCGTCAAAGTTAAGTATTTGCAGTAATTTGCGTCCGCTCAACAGAATAATAATATGAATAACGTCTATGTCATCGATTCCGTACGTACGCCCATCGGAAAATATGGAGGCATGCTGCAATCCATCCGCCCTGACGATCTGCTGGCCCATGTGATCAAGGTCCTTCTGCAGCGCAATCCCAGTGCAGATCCCGCAGCGATCGAGGATGTGATCGCGGGCGCCGCCAACCAGGCAGGAGAGGACAATCGTAATGTAGCCCGCATGGCGGCTTTGCTGGCGGGACTGCCGGTGACGGTGGCCGGCAATACCGTCAATCGTCTCTGCGCCTCCGGCTTGCAGGCCGTCATGGACGCTTCCAGGGCGATCCAATGCGGAGAAGGAGAACTGTATATCGCAGGGGGAGTGGAAAGCATGACCCGCGCGCCTTTCGTGATGGGCAAATCGTCCCATGCCTATACCCGTAATACCGAGCTGTTCGATTCGACCATCGGGTGGCGTTTTGTCAATAAGAAATTATCCGACCTCTATTACCCCTATTCCATGGGCGAGACGGCGGAGAACGTAGCCAAACAATGGAAGATCGGAAGGCAGGAGCAGGATGTCTTCTCCCTGACGTCCCAGGAGCGATATGCGGCAGCCCTGGCGGCGGGAAAATGGAAGGAGGAGATCGCGCCGGTCGAGATCCTGGGTGGAAAAGACGAGAAGATCTACTTCGAAAAAGACGAACATCCCCGTCAGACCTCCCTGGAAAAACTGGCGGCGCTGCGACCTGCCTTTATAAAGGACGGTACGGTGACCGCGGGCAACTCCGCGGGGATCAATGATGGCGCCGCGGCCATGCTGCTGGCCAGTGAAGAGGCCGTAAAAAAATACCAGCTCAAACCCATCGCCCGGATCGTGAGCATGGCGGTGGCAGGAGTAGATCCCTCGATCATGGGCGTCGGACCGATACCCGCCACACAAAAAGCGCTCAAAAGAGCCGGATTAAAGGTTTCCGACCTGGGACTGGTAGAGCTGAACGAAGCGTTTGCCGTGCAGTCGCTGGCCTGTATGCGCGACCTGGGCCTGGACCCGGACAGGACGAATGTCAACGGCGGTTCCATCGCCATCGGTCATCCCCTGGGTTGCAGCGGCGTTCGGATATCGACCACCCTTCTGCACGAAATGGGAAGAAGGGACCTGCGCTATGGCCTGGCTACCATGTGTGTAGGGGTCGGGCAGGGGTCGGCCATCGTTTACGAGAAAATATAATGACGTCCCGGGCGTTTTAAAAGCTATGGAATTCCGGACTAAATTGGTTGTAACCAGAAAAAATAAGAAGGCCCGGCTGGCCTATGCCGGTCTGTTCATTGCCGCAAGCTCTCTTTTGCTGGTGTTCATCCCTTCCCTCAGCGATTATATACCCTGGGTCTTCGGCACCGGGATCGCGGTCGTCATTATCGGCGCCGTCGTTGCGAAAGGCGACGTGGCGGACTATGGCTTATCGGAAGAAGAGCTGGTGGTAAGCAGGGGCGATATCCGGGTCGGCGGCCAGGTCTATGCGATGGAAAAGGTGAGCGCGATAGATTTCGACGTACAGGCTTTTGCCGGTATGTATGTCAATGACGGCGCGATGGTATCCGGCTCCAATTCCGACGGCATGACGAACCGGCTAAGCTTCGAGGCGGACGGGAAAAAGGTCAAATGCGGCTTTTTCCTGGAGAATCAATTGCACGCACAGCAGCTGGCTCTCCTGTTCGACGAGTTCTATCGACTGCATATCCCTTTCATCGAGCACAACCGCTCTACACGCACTTATCTTTTCAAGAACCTTTCTCCGCAGGAGCTGGTGGAGTTCAAAAAGCAATACGGCTATTGAGGGAAGACCGTCCCCGTTCTTACTTCCCGCCGCTGCCCATCAGGTTGAACAGGCTTTTCAGGCTATTCTCCGAAGCATCCGTCATCTTCAGCTCGAAAAAGGATTCCGCTTCATTATTCTGCATGCTTCCGAAGGTGAAAATGACCTTGTCCAGGGGTTGCATAAACTGCAGCATCTGCTTGTTCTTTCCGGAAGCCTCGGGCATGACGGCCTGTAAAAATCCGGCAACGGCCTTCACATCGATATAGAGGGTGAAAGGGTTGTTCTTCATCCGTTCGTTGACGAAGTCGGTGCTCCTTTTTTCGGTATTGCTGAAATAGCCATCCGTTGTTGGTTTGGCGCTGCTGATGACCAGGATATTATCCTTTAAGGTATAGGCGGTCTTCATCTTCCCCAGCATGCCTCCCTGTCCGGGAGTGCCATCCCCTGCCGTTCCGTTGCCCTGGGCATCCGATTCTTTTAAAAAGTGGAGCTTGTCCGCGACCTTCTTAAAAGAAGCATTATCACCGATGGTCGTGATGAAATAGATAGTAGGGTTTTTGGGTTTTTCCCCGGAATCGGCGCCTGCCTCGGGCCTGGTGGCTGCCAGCAGGAAATCGCCTTTCAAAGCATGCATAAGATCATTCGTGCTCAGGTCCTTGCCGGCGAGGCTGGAATCCAGCTTACCGCGGAGCTTGAGCTTATCCAGCAGATCCCCGATGGCGGAAGGATCGAAATGCAGGTTGAGCATCCCCAGCAGCGGATTTTGCGGCAGGCGGGCCAGCAGATCGGTGTTCAGAGGATGGTTGTTGAATTTAGCATAGAGGGCTGCGTCTTCGGGGGAAAGGAAACTCCTGCTCTTCATGGTGATCCTGCCGGCCTCGAAGCGTATGGCGGAGAGGTTCCGGGTGACAGGCTTGGACTTATCCGCCGGTTGCGTGAAAGGGAAGGCGTTCTTAGGGTCCTTATGCAGCAGGGTCTTCATCAGCATGGACAGGCTCTTGCCCTGGATCGCCCATATATGAATGTCTGCGTCGTCGGAAAACCCGGTCTTGAAGAGGACGTCCGTGGTGAAGACGGAGCCATCGAAGCCATGAAGGGCGGCGAGGCTTCTTTTAGCGGCTGCAAGGGTCACGGCGGGAGATACGGCACGGACCAGATCGGGCGCTTTCGCGGGGCCTGTTCCGGGTTTGCCTTTTGCGGGAGGATTGCTGCCGGAGGGCTTGACCCTGGCGATTATTTCGCGGGAGGACTGCTTGATGATGGTGACG
>Ga0307517_10012648_pt1 | contig 11556 bp, 7 predicted proteins | sample 23_EM_MG_FD_194515 | JGI IMG/M metagenome (GOLD analysis project Ga0307517, IMG submission 194515) | Populus trichocarpa ectomycorrhiza microbial communities from riparian zone in the Pacific Northwest, United States - 23_EM | ecosystem: Host-associated > Plants > Roots > Unclassified | place... | reverse complement strand
TTTTTTTTAATAGTGAATTTTGAAAACTAAAAATCTGAATAATTAATTTCGGTAATAATCAGAATTAATTCTCACATTATTAATCTTTGATTAGTTACCATAAATCAAGAATTAAATTTGAACATAATAGCCATGAATTTGTATTTTTTTTTAGTTGAAAAAATTGTTCATATTTGCAACAAAAGCTTCTAGAAGAGATTATTAACCTTCATGGACTGGACAAACAATGAGCTGGAACAAATAGTTCAGTTGACAAAAAATAATCTTTTATAGCCTAAAATATTATTTTATAATAAACTCAAACTCAGGCCCGAGCACAAGTCGGGCAGGCACGCGTGCGGGTTTAAGCCTAAAGCTTATTTTTCCTAAGATCTCTTCCCTTTAGAAGCTTGTGTTATTTGAATTCAATTTTAACTTTTCAACTACTCACTTTATAAACACTAAAAAAATTGATTTTTTTTTTCATAAAGTTCTTTAAAGGGTTTTAGGTTTTACCAAAACATGTCAATTAATGATTCTTTGAAATTAATTTTTCATTTACCTACCATTTATTTAAATCATGTAAATATTCTATGTTAAAGAGTATATGTTAGATATTAAATTTCAATAAAATTTTAACCATAAAAATAAATAAATTTTTTTTATTTAGCCTCAAATATGCTTAATAACCTTGTTTTTTAAATAAATTTACAGTGTAACGGCATAATAAAAAAAGAAGAAGCAGGAGTACAGTGAAACAAACTTTGACCCAGTCTCTGAATTGAGAAGGAAAAGCCATTGGCTGCAAGACATTAACGAGAAATCCCCAATGAACTAAGTCAAAGGCGTTCAAGAGATCCACCTTTAAAGCACAATCAGGAACGAACAGCTCCAGTTCCATCATAAACACTCACAGTCTCTTGAGTCAATGGCACATTATCACCAATTTTCCTACCATGAACAAATGCTGTTTGGTTCTGACTAATAAGAGCTGGAAGACAAGTTCTCGACCTTTTGGCTAGAATTTTTGCTATGCATTTGTAAATGGTGTTGCCGCCTGATAAAGGCCTAAAATCCATGGCCTTGTTAGCATTCTGCACCTTAGGCACCAATGTAACAGTATTGACAGCTCTTAGAAACTTACCAGTAGAGAAGAAATTAAGCACAGCACCAGCAACAGCAACAATACTCCAAGCCTTCTTGAGAAAATCTGCAGAAAACCCATCTGGGCCAGGAGCCTCACTACCATTTAGAGAAGAACATTGTAGATTTAGTCTCCCCTGCTGATACTGGAGTCATTAGAGAACATTGCTGAGAGGCAGTCAATTTATTCCCATCATTTTATATTGAGTTATGCTAAACCTTTAAGAAACAATACACTAAAAGAAATCCAAGAAAATACATGGGGTTAGATCATAATCTTAAGATTAAATTCAATTGTAAATCCTATCAATCTCTAATAGCCTATGTATTTTCTCGAGATTACTATTGTCTTTGTTTTTGGACACCAAACTAGCATCCTCTATATATATATATAAACATTTATGTTTTTGGAAGTACAGTGAAGTGAGGTGAATTGGAGATTTTTGGGTGAGATACATATAAAACAAAACATTAAAAAAAAATTATTTATATATTTTTTATTTTTATTAATACGAGTGTTCAACCAACTTGTGCGCCACGACCCACGACTAATAAATTCGACGAGGTGTGGTTGTGCTTCAATGAATTGTATCTCACACCCCATCCCATCCCCTCCCCAAACACACCTGATCCCCCAAAACATAAACTCATTTACAGGTAAGGATCATATCTGTTAGAAAGAGAATAGACGAAATGGATTTGGAATCTGTGAGGAGATACATAGAGAAAGGAGGACATGAAGATGACAAGAAAGCATCAAAAATTGAAGAAACGCCACTCAGATTCTTTGAAAAATTCGTAATGGAAGGCCTTCATATTGATCTCATCGAACCTGGGCGTGTTGTTTGCTCCATGAAAGTCCCTCCTCGTCTTCTGGTAACCACTTCAAACCTCAAACTCTGTGCTTTATTGCTATCAACTTATTCAAATGCATAATCAAGGATCTCAAGATGACTCCTTTGGATTCTTGGGATAACTTCCACGGCGGACTATTGTTTTCCCTTGATTGGTTTTGACAACAGAACTAAGGCAAATTAGAGAAATGGTTGGATTACCCTCCATTTAGTTTGGTCGTTCAGATAATTCATGATGACCAAGAGAAAGTTGAGAATTTTTTTATGTCTGCTCTTTAGTTAGGATTTTTTTTGAAGTAATTTTCTTTATATTCTTGTTTTGAGATAAAATACTGACAAGTTCGTAAATTTGTTCCATAACTTTAAGCCAAACAATGATTTAATCATTTTGGTTTTAAAGGGTGTTGCTGATTATTGGGGTTTTGCTTGATGGCTTATTGTGAAGAACGGTAGCGATTGCTTGCATGCTGGGGCTACAGCAATGCTGGTTGATGTGGTAGGGTCAGCTGCACTGATCGCAGCAGGAGTGTTCTTAACAGGAGTTTCTGTGGAAATTAATGTTTCATACTTGGATGCTGCTTATGCTGATGTGGGTATCATTCCCTGCTCTCTATTTTTCGATACTCGTTTCTTTGTGTTAATTTTATTTCTTCAATACAATTGATAGCACAATTCCAACCATAATTTCTTGAATATTTGACAGAGTGGATAAGGAAATCTTTTTCAAATCAAAGAATTGTTAAATGCATTTTTTTATGGTTAAACATGTTGACTTACCTATGTCTGTTGTTTCTTTTGGTAACGGTGTCAATACAGGGCCTGATTGATGAAGAATTTGATTCATATTGCTATCAATTTTATCTGAAACCCTATCGAACTTAGATGTAGCAAGCCTTATTGTAGATTTCTAAGTTTTGAGGTTGCCTACGTTTAATTGCAGCTGGCATCACATGAGTTCTGTCACTGTCAACTCACTTTGGAGTATGATAAGTTGAAGTTGGAAATTGTATTGAATTTTTTTGTGCAATGTTTTATTTATTTGATTAGATGAACTATTAGGTCCATTCTGTTTGTTGACAAGCAAGAAGTTTTGGTCAAGATGGAGTAAGGGAAATCTTAGATTTCTAGAACAATATAATGGAGTAAGGGAAATCTCAATGCTGATATGTAGTGTTGATTCCATTCATCATAGCAGCTGTGTATATGTGTGGATGTTCCATCGTACATGTAAAAATTACTGAATCATAAACAACGTTTGACTTGCCAGTCTGACGAAGTTTTCTGTTTCCGTTCATTCAGGAAGAAATCGAGATTGAAGCCAGGGTTCTACGTGCAGGCAAAGCTGTTGGATCTGCGAGTGTTGATTTCAGGAAGAAAAAGAGTGGGGCAATTATTGCTCAAGGGCGTCATACCAAGTACCTTCTTATTTCTAGTAAAATGTAAACGGCTTGCAAGTCTTTCATGGTAGTTCGTTCTCGAGAACCAGTAATGTATCACTGAATAACGCATCAAACACTGCACATTCTCTGATAAAAATAATTGTCAGATGAGTTGAATGATGGAGAGTTTGACACTCTGACAGCCATGCTGAGCAGTAAATTTGGTTGCCCTCCTCGCATATTGTTGCAGCTCCTTTCCGAATTTCTCCTGGAGTGAATTCAAGACAGCATTTTCTATGCAATGCAATGCAATGATTTTATTTCATAAATTGATGAACTGAAATATATTAATGTCGATTGTGTTTAGGCTACTCATCAGATATTGGACAATGAAAACAGTTTAGAACATCTTCTTCCCATGATTTATCCACAGTATAGATGGCTTTAACCTTACCTGCCTTAAGTACCTTTGCAGAGTCTATGATGGCACAACACCTGATGAGAAATGGTTCCCTTTGTAGCATTTTGAATGTTCTTGCTGCAGCAAGAAGGTGATTTGAGAGGGTCTTCACTCCTAAGGCTGGCAAAGTAAACAACTTAATTATAAATTGCGGGGAATTTTATTTTGTTAAAAATCCCTTAATTTCTCTGAAATCTTGGCACCAACTTGTAAATACATCACCAAAGCATATCTTGTAGCATTTTGGTTACTGTTTTGATAAAAAAAAAAAAAAAAGATAATTAAGTTAAAGAGGATATGTTTTTTCATTATTTTCAAACCCAACTCAGTCTGGTGGGTCGGCCCGGCAAGACTCGGTCAAAAACCCGGTTGCAACTCGTTGATTTTTGTTTGTTTTTTTACTAAAACGATGTCGTTTTGATTTTTAAAAAAAAAGAATTGACCCGGGCGACCCAGTCAAACGCCGGAACCCGGATCTTAAACCGGGCCAACCACCAGACCAGGTTTAAAAACTATGTATTTTTCTATATTTTTTTTAATTTAAAAGCTTAGAAATTCATTTTAAAATTATTGTAAACACACAAATTTATTTTATTTTATTTTTTTCTTACTTTTAACTAAATAAGTTGTAATAGTTGCGAAGAAATTTTAAAAATAAATTACTAACTTGATAAAAGAAAAGGTATATGATTAATAGGAAAGAAATAAAAACAAATTAATTGAAATTTACTTACATTATATAAAATTAATTACAATAAAAAAAATCACCATGAACAAACTCATCTAATTGAGTCTATTTAGTTATTGTTAATTGGGTCATCAATAATATAATTTTTACTTTTCCATTACCATGTATTTGGTATTTTCCATTAATTAACAAAAAAAATTATGCCAAACAATATAATTTTGGAATCCTAAAAATACAAAAAAAAAATAGGGAAAAACCCAAGAAGTTAAAAAGGAATATTCATATTAGAATGATTTTTTAAAAATGTTTAGGCCTAGAAAACTCAACTTTATTCATGAATGTATGTTTTTATTTTTTTTACCTTGCACGTCATATATCTCATATTAGCATGATACATTTAAAAGAATTTAATTTTAAAAAAAATTAGATATTAATTTATATCCTAAAAAGGAACAAACCACCTTAACCACTAGATCAATCTCTTTGAAAGTGATTAGCTTTGCGTCTTTGCTCATCACTCTCTCAACAAACATACCTTTGTCTGAGACGAGTCGGAAAGGGAAGAAAGAAAAATGGATTTGGAATCAGTGAAGAGATACTTAGAGACAGGAGGATATGAAGAAGACAAGAATGCATCAACCATTGAAAAAATGCCTCTCAGATTCTTTGAAAGATTTATAATGCAAGGCCTTCATATTGATCTCATTGAACCTGGGCGTGTTGTTTGCTCCATGAAAGTCCCTCCTCGTCTTCTGGTAATCACTACAAACCCCAAATCTCTCTGTTTTTATGTTGTTTTCTGATTCAAATACATAATCAAGGATTTAAAGATGACCCATTTGGGCTCTTGGGATAACCATCATAGATGAATACTGTATGCCCATGCTTGGTTTCGACAAGAACTTGGAAAATGGAAATCAAACAATTACCCAGTTCCTTTTTTTTGTTTTTCTTGTGTATTAACAATTGGAATGGTTGAATTACTCTCCTTTTAGTTTGGTTGCTGAGATTAGTCATGAAAACAAGAGAAAGGTCAAGTCTTTTGTTGGTTGTTTTCAATTAGGATTCTCTTTGGAAGTGATTAGCTAATATCAGAAAAAAGTAAGGGAATTTTCTTCCAAAATCTAAGCCAAAGAATGCTTTAATACTTTAGGTCTTAAATGGTGTTACTGATTATTTGGTGTTTTGTTTGATTGCTTATTTCTAAGAATGGTGGCAATTTCTTGCACGGTGGGGCTACAGCCACGTTGGTCGACTTAGTAGGATCTGCTGCAATATTCACAGTTGGAGCTCCAGCAACTGGAGTTTCTGTAGAAATCAATGTTTCGTACTTGGATGCTGCTTTTGCTGATGTGGGTATCAGTCCTCCTCTCTCTTATATTTTGTTCCTTGCGTGTGTTTTTTTAAATGCCCTGATAGAATGATTCCTAACCTGTTTGTCTCAGGGTTGAAACTGTCTTGAATATACGATAGAGTGAAAAAGGAAATATTTTACGAATATATTGTTATGTGTTTTCTTTTTTATGGTTTAACAACATATCTACATCTGTCTATTTCTTTTGGTAATGGTATCAATACCAGGCCTATTTGATGGGGCTTTGGACCATAAGACTGTAAATTATATCTCAACCTATCGAACTAAGATCCAGCAAGCCTTATTCTATATTTCTCAAGAGTTTGTGGTCGTTTACCCTTTTGTTGCACTGTTAATCACAAGTTATTGTGCATTAATCAGGTGTTATGCTAAACTTAGTTAACTTTGGTGCCTTAAAAGTATCCAATAAGCTGCCGGTGGAGTGTTTGTTTTTGTAAATCTCCCCCTCCCCTCCTACAGAAATAGTTTTCCAAGTATGGCCTAGGAAAAAAGATATCAAATTATGTCCCATCTATTCGTGCTTTAATCAGGTGCTGTTTCTGTCTGCTTTAATTGGGTGCCATTTCTGTCTGACCATAAGGTTCACTTTTGTTTGATTAACAGTGTTGGTCTTAAATGTTATAGATTTATGCGTTAGGTTTCATCTGTATACAATATAGATTCTTGTACTGTGCTATAATAAAGGCATGGATTATTCAGCTGTTTCACCAAATGTTACTAATAGTAGCTTCGGTGAAGATAAGTTTCCCGTGTTCAGCATACCTTTGGTGGGGACTTCTTTCTATTAACTAGCTTATGAATCCTAGAAATAGAGGGAGCTGGATTTAGTCAATAGATGGTTGCTCATATTGTTTGTATTCTCAACCATCACTATCAATTGCTGGAAATGATGATGTGAACCTCGTAATCATATGGTCATGCAACTCACAACAAGATTAATAACGAATCCTAGAAAGGCGAAACATATTTGATAGAAGTGTGACACAATGAAAACATGTCCCAAGACACCAGAACTATTAGAATAAGAATCCCCACCCTACAAATACTAATTCGCTAACGAGAAGTATAAGGAAGACGTCACAAAGCCAGTTGTTCTTCAGTAAGTCAATTTCAGTTTTTTAGAGAACCAAGAAAGAGAGAATTCTCACCCTCGTACACACAAGACAAAGGCGCGGCAATTCTGAATTATTATTCAAAGAAAACGTATAACTGAAACTTCGGTTACAATTGAGTTTTTATGAGTAATAACCTAAGTTGAACCCTAGAATACCCAGGATGTGGGCTGATGTAAAGTCCACTTACAAGCAGACCCAAAATTTAATTGAAATAAACCCAAATAATGTTAAACAAACCCAAAACATTTTAAAATTAAAATTAAAATAAAGGTTCTCTATGCTGCTGCAAATAACTAAAGAGAAATAAAAGTGACAAGTCTGATTTTCCTAGCTTAAAAGGTGTTATATTCGAAATAAACCTTCCTTGTATCTCTAGGAAGGGTTGCCGCCTCTAGATGTCCTAAATAGACTAGGAAAATCTGATCTGAATATGGAATTAATTCTGTCGCCTCTTACTTTTTTCTTGTAGAGCTAGGTTTCCTTGTAATACTTGGACAATAATAAATACAAAATATCTTTCTTTGTTGCTGTCTTATTAGTTTCCTTTCTAGATTAGGATAATCATTAAATAATCCTTTATTGGTGAAAATCCTAAAAATCAAGATTGGTGAGCCCAAATTGTTTAGTATGTTTCTAGCTGAAAATCCTAAATATCACTCGCCAGGCTCTTAAGATCTCCTTAGTAGAATAGGTTGGCTATAGTTCTAGAGTCTATAAAATACTGGATTGCTCCCACTTGCAAAGAATCAAAATGGCATGTATCAAGCTAAATAGTGAACACTTAATTTGTGTAGATGAGATGCAGATAATATTTGTATTTTGTAGATTTAATTTCTTTTCACTTATTGGTCCTTTCCTTTAATAAATGCTTTGCAGGTTAGTTGGCTCACTTGTAGACTCTGTTGAACGAGAAATTTAATGGTGCTCAGGGAGTAACTAGTAGAGTATCATACTAGTTACTCCCTAATATTTTTGAAGAAAAAAATAGATACAATTAGGAGAGAAATTCTAAGTGGAGATATTCTTATAACTTTGGTGGATCATAGGTTTCATCTTCTCTTTTCTCTTTGTATCTATCTTTTTTTTCAAGATAAGTCCAGGGAGTAACTAATAGGATACCACTAGGTACTTCCACCATAAAATTTTCCCTGCTGAACTTCTCTATTTTAGCCTTTACATGTTTATGTTGTGCAATTGACTCACTAAAGAGTATACCAAGTTAAAGTTGGAATGGGGCTACCCTCTTTTGAGCAATGCTTTGTTTATTAGATGGGATAAAATACTGGGTTTACACTGTTTGTTAATGAACAAGAAGCTTTGGTATGTAGGACAAGCAAGAGAACAAAATGAGTAGGCAAATCTTAAATTCTTAGCACGGTAAGAGGGAGTAAAATAAATCTCAGTATCAACGTTGATTCTGGGTGTTAATTTCATTCATCATAGCAGCTGTCTAGTCAATGGATTAGTGTATGCATGTCATGATGTGCCTCTGTACTTGTAAAATAACTTGAGCACAACGAATTCTGACTTATTATTCATTTGAAGTTTTCTATTTCTGTTCTTCCAGGAAGAAATCGAGATTGAAGCTAGGGTTCTTCGTGTGGGTAAAGCTGTTGGAGTTGTCAGTGTCGAGTTGAAGAAGAAAAAGACTGGGAAAATTATTGCTCAAGGGCGTCATACTAAGTACCTAGCTGTCCCTAGTAAATTGTAAATGACCTGCAAATTCTTAGCTTCTTCGTATTCCTTCACTGGAACCAATAATGTAACTGATAAATATTTGCAATTATATGTATCGACGATCATTACAATGATGCTTAGAATGCTGGATAAGATCTTTGTTGCTGCATATTGTCTGAACTCAGCTTGTCATCTCTCGATAGATTGGATTTGTCAGGATAGTCAATCTACCTCCTGGAATTGACCGCCTTCCTAAGCTTAAGACTTTGGAAGTTACCAAATGCGTAAATCTGCTACTAGTCTCAGAATTTCCTCCAGCTTTAGAGGCATTTATCATTCATCATTTATCTCACTGGAAGGGTGCCAACATCTAATAGAAATTATCTTCGCAAACTGCCTCAATTTAACATGTAAATCTGAGAAAAGCCTTGTTCAGGTTCATTTTACGGCAAAAAAAGAAGGCAGATTCAGATATTGAGAAGTGGGATCATGACATTGATGGCCAAGTTGGAACAGACATAGCAATGTCCCTGTAATCATTTGAAATTCCTGTTTAGTTCGTTGAAAACTCATTCATTTTGACCCTCCAAATAACGAACCTTTGTCCAGAGAGTCAGAAAGAGGAGGGAAAATGGATTTGGAATCATTAAAGGGATGCTTAGAGAAAGGAGGATATGAAGATGACAAAAATGAATCAACCATTGAAGGAATGCCTTTCAGATTCTTTGAAAAATTTATTATGCATGGCCTTCATTGTTGATCCCGTTTAACCTGGGCTGCTGTTTGCTCCATGAAAGTCTCTCCTCTTCTTCTGGTTCTGTTTTGATGTTATTAAGGATTTAAAGATGAGCCAATTGGATTCTTGAGATTGAATACCACGATCGAGTAGTGTCTGCCCATGTTTGTTTTTTACTAGAGAACTAGGCGGATCAGCTAGAGATCATGGAAATTAAACAATTACCTATTTCCCTTTTCTTTTTTTAATCTTTTGTGTATCAATAATTGTAATGGTTGAAATGTATTCTACTTAGTTTATTTGTTGAGATAACTCATGAAAACAAGTGAAAGTTGAAACCTTTTGTAGTGTGCAATTGGGATTCTTTTTGAGAGCGAAGACTTTTGAAAAAGTTTGTGAATGTCTTCCAAAATCTAAACTAATCAATGTTTTAAAATTGCTTTAGGTCTTAAATGGTGTCGGTACTGATTATTCAGGGGTTTTGTTTGATGGTTTATTGTCAAGAAGCATATAAATGACACATGGTATGTTATGGGTTAAATTAATTTTTTTATCTGTGTAAAAATCGACGTTTATGTGATATCAACTTTTTCAAAGGAGTACGAAAAATCTGAATTTTGTAATTAGAAGAGATTGCACGTCTTGTTAGAGTAATAACTCAAAAAACAAACAAAAACAAAACAAATCATATAATTAATTTAATTTAATTAAAAAATCATATTAAAAAAGTTAGTTTCAACAAAAGTTGAAAAAACAAATCTGAGTTAACCCTTACTACTTTCAAAACCACATAAAAATCTCATAGAAAGTGAGGAAAAAAATGACAAAATATTTGTGGATGAAACTGGAAAAAAATTAAACTTAAAAAGAGAAAAAAAAACTAAGTAAGCCCGGGTGAACCTTATAAACCCGAGTTAATCTCTCAAACTCATATTCCATTAAATTGTAGACCTAAACTAAACTAAGAAGCTAAACATCCGTCAAATTAAATAATGAATGATGAAATTAATAAATTTAATTTAATTAAAAAAACAAAGTTCCTTTAAAAAAATCTAAATTTAACAAAGATTAAAAAAAAAAGACCTGAGTTTTGTAACCGGAAGAGATTGCATGTGTTGTTAGAGCAGTGACTCGAAAAAAGCAAACAAAACAAAACATCATGATTCGAGCATCACATACTTACTCTCATATTATTAATTTAATTTAATTAAAAAATCATATTAAAAAAATTAGATTCAACAAAAGTCAGGAAAAAAATCTGAGTTAACCCTTGTTACTTTCAAAACCACAGAAAAATCTCATAGAAAGTGGAAAAAAAATGTTTGTGGATGAAACTGCAAAAAAAATGAACTTAAAAAGAGAAGAAAAAAATCAAGCAAGTTTGGGTGAACCTTATAAACCCGAGTTAATCTCTCAAACTTGTATCTCATTAAATTGTAGACCTGAATTAAACTAAGAAGCCCAATATCCGCCAAATTAAATAATGAATGATAAAATTAATAAATTTAATTTAATTAAAAAATGAAGTTCCTTTAAAAAAATCTAAATTTAAAAAAAAAACACCTGAGGCAACCCTTGTTATTTTAAAAAGAAAGATAAATCCATTTGACATTGAATAAAAAGAGTGTTGACTATGAAATCGCCAAAAAAAAAGATAGAGCTTAAAAAAAAAGGGAAAAAAAACAAGCAAGCTCAAGTGAACCTTGTAAATTTAGGTTAAAGTCGCAAACCTAAAATTCGTTAAATTCCCGATCCAGGCTCAACCTAGAAGCTCAACACCTAAAAAATTAAATGTTGGAGAATGAAATCAATTAATTTAATTTAATTTTTTAAAAGAATTCCTTTAGAACAACTAATTTTAACAAAGACAAAAAAAAATTGAGACAACCCGTGTTATTTTCAAAATGCTAGAGGATGGGGAAAAAAACTTAAAAAAGAGAGAAATTCACGTTATCTTCATAAACCAGAGTTAATCTCTTAAACCCGCAACCATTTAAATTCTAGACCTGAACTCAACCAAGAAGTTAAACCCTCAAGCAATTAAATATTAGAGAACGAAATAATAATTTAAAAATCAATCTAAAAAAATCTTGAAAGGTTAAAAAGTAGCAATAATTTAAAAAAAATGATTAGATTTGATAGGACAAAAA
>Ga0307517_10012647_pt1 | contig 11556 bp, 10 predicted proteins | sample 23_EM_MG_FD_194515 | JGI IMG/M metagenome (GOLD analysis project Ga0307517, IMG submission 194515) | Populus trichocarpa ectomycorrhiza microbial communities from riparian zone in the Pacific Northwest, United States - 23_EM | ecosystem: Host-associated > Plants > Roots > Unclassified | place... | reverse complement strand
CATCTTGAGGTCGCCGGCGATGTTAATCGACGTCGCCACGACATCATGACTCCACATCGAGAACTGTCATTGTGAAGCTGACAGTCGGTCACTGACCTCCTGGAATGAAGAAAAGTCATACTGACATAGAGATTTGCAACTGGTCTTCCGGGGTTAATTGCACCTGCGACCATCTTCATCAGCTGATTCGTGCCAACACCACTGCCCATGCGGGCGTAGAGGAGGGTAGAGAAAGGCTACAGAAGAGGAATCAGAACTCGAGGTAAAAGCACTTTGTGAAGCAAAGTTACCGTAACGAACGCTCCTAGGATTAAAGCGACAATGTACGACCACCAGGGGAGCGTTGTTTGTCCCTTGAATATAACAATTAAACCTACGTAAAATGGGAGTTGTGAGTTGGATTGGTCTGATAAGCCAAGTCATATCTACACACCGGCAAAGAATGACAGAACGAGGAGAATAGCATACCACCACCACGGTGCTTCCTTATATTTCTTCATTGCCTTGATATAGAATATCAGCAATAAGCAGAGATAAAAATTGTTTGGCGACAAGATTCACTTGGTAATGTACATCGGGCTGTTCCTTGGTGTATGCGAGCTTAAAAGAGTTGACCGCATAAGGACCCCAGAACAGGATAACATGCGCAACAAGGCCACCGATCTGGAAGAGGATTCCCGAAATTAGTCAGAGAAAGCTCAGATGAACAACGGAAAAGTTTCGACATACCGCTAGATTCGAAGCAAGATTCGACCACGCGTTCGAGCCCGTCAAAGCTGGGAGGCCGACCTCCTCCAGCGCGGTTTGGTTGAGCTGGAATTGGCGACCGAACACAGCCGACTGATGATAAATCGATCCGTTGGCGGAGAAGATCGAGGTGGACAACATTGGGAAAGCAAGAGACTGCCATACAAGTTGAATAGACGGCTGGAGATGTAAGAGCAGAGGAGCACTGACGTTCCACGTATTGGAGTAGTATATACCCATGATGATAACATAGCAGAAGAAATATCCGATCCACGAGTTCGCCTGTTGAATCAAGGGCAAGCTCATGTATCTAGAGAATCAAATAAGTTCAGTTTCTCTGGGAAAAATTGGGACAGAAATTGTTGCATACGCAGAGCTGATGTATTGCCAATCGAAAGAGAAACTGAGGAACCCCAAACCTTCATTACCGTCGGTACCGCCAAAGAGGTTGGTAATAAAATCAACCGCTTTTGGTGATGCCTTTTGGGTAGCGAGACAGACGACATTTACACCGTTCAACAACGGGAACATATACGCAGGGATGACCTCATAACAGAACATCCCAGAAAAGGCTATCCAAAAAAGTTTCATGCGCTTATGATTAGCAGCAGTGTTGAAGTGCAACGCTAGGAAGATGGGTATGAATGAGTACATCCGTATGGCCTTGAAACGCAGGTACATACCCTGGAAGACGGAAACGGTCGGTAGGTTCTAAAGATAATAATCTTGGTGTGAGCGATGAAGGATTAGGTGAAAATTTAAGTGGTACCCACACCCCAATAAACCATTTCTGATGGGTAGACGGTAAGAGGACGTAAGAGTCCAACTAGACCGTACCTAATATAAGAAGTGACATCCATGAAGGCGTCTACAGTGTATGAAGAAACGGACTAACCCGAAGCACGCCGTCGAGAATGTAGCCAAGACGGCCGTCGTTGCTTCAACCTCGGTGTCATAATAGAGCTATCGCAGTCGTCAGTCACAGCTCATCAGCTCAATGAAGAATCCCACCCTCTGCACCGCGAAATTCTGGACGGCGGTGCTTCCACCAGCAGCTGTGGATGCCACAAGAGATGCGACGACGTGCTGCCAAGTAGATTTAGTTTCCATCTCCATCTAGTGGAAAAGTCTCACCTCTTTCAGAGAAAATGGACCAGGATTGATGAAATGGAACACAGGGGCGAGCCGCTCAAACCGTGTGCCAATGACCCAGTTGCGTCGAGGGAAGAGCTTTGCCCATCCATTCCCAGTGGTATAAATGATCAGGAGCAAGAACACTGTGGATACGGACATCTGGACAGGTTTGAAAAGGTAGATCTAGGCGAAAAGAGTTGACGTTCGACAGATAAAAATAAAGACTCGATTGCTTGCCTGGCATAATGCAGCGCCCATACCTGCAAACACCGTACCTAGGAAGATCGACCGGAATGTGAGCGATTCATCCCCGTCGTCACGAATATCAACAGCAAAGCGCGAGACGTCGCGACCGGTGGTGATCACTGGTTCTCCATTGCGGTACTCCGGCTTTTCGTTCTCGTCAAGGGGTTGGAAATAGGCGTCAGCTTTCTCGTCTGCAATTTCCACACTATCCGATCCAGAGTCGTTCTGCTTCTCCTTTACATCAAATGACGATACAGTGTCGCCTTGGTGTATCTGTATTGGCAGACTGGCGGTGGTGTTCTTGTCTTCACTTTTGTCCATCGTTGCTGGGAGCCAGTGCCAGTGGATCCGACGACAGGAAGAATCCAGGCAGTACAAAACAAGGGCTTTAATAGAAAATTCCCTGATGAGTCCCACGAGAAGGCACCCGAATTACGTCGGCCACATTGCGGAACGACCCTTGTTCCAACTTCCCGAGAGAGCTTCTAATGCAACTCAGAAGAAGTGGAATTTACCCCCACTTAGGAGGGGGCCAGAGGACTTGCATCGCATCAATGTATCGACAGTGTAGGTTCCGGATTGCACAAATTCGCGTGCTCGTAGCATGTTGGCAAAACCCCAGATATGGGTTTTCTAAACCCTCAAGCCAAACCCGGAAGCGCAATCTTTTACCAGAATGGAAACGCCACGTCGATACTGCTTCTCGGGAGGGAAATCAATTCGGTGTCGATCTGGAGGACCACAAGAAGAATGAACCTAAATATAGTTCGTCCTTGTTCACAAAATGAATGGCAGCATGATTACAATGGAAAATGGAGGGCACTCATCAATATTCGTATCCGCCTTTCTTGCCTGAAATGGACTACACAGAACGGCAGCCCGCAGTCACATTTGAGAGGATTATAACACCACAGACGATAACAAACGCATCCAAATGACACCTATATAGAGAAGTCAACGTCAATATCAACAAATGAAGGGTCCGAAGTTGAGAGAAGCGACCAAGAAGCGACTAAGCAATCCACAGGAAAGGGATCAGAAAGATCATTCATCAGACATCTGCGTCCACAAGCTGAGGGGTAATAAGAAAGACGTTAGTCCAAGGATAACAGCAAAGTCGATCGCTGTGCCAGATGCTTCACTTCTATAAACCCCTGACACCACCCGTGAAGATAGCCTGCCCCGCGCATAGACACAAACACACACGTCGTTCAAGATGGAAACGCGTCGTGATTTCCACACACGATGTTGGATAAAAGGATGTCTTTGTCAATTATGATTTAGCCATGAGGTATGGCCTTTTCCAAGAAAAACTTATACAACCAGAACTGAATGCCGTCTGTTAATTACTGTCCACAAGTGTCAAGGAGCCAACAAGGAAGGAGCGTTTGAGGAGCGTCCGAGTCAAGAACTGAAGCACAATGTCACAAATTTGCAATAAATCACGTGCCGTATGTGATATGAGGTCATCACTCTTTTTGAAGTTTGAACAAGTTTTACATCCTGTTTTTACAGTAATCTTCGTTTAGATCCTCCCGGGGCGCAGCACATATGGCCATTGAGAGGTATACCGAGACGGGAATGAAAAATCGCGCAAAGAAAGTAGATACACAGGTATCTAGAAACTGATATGTAAGTCTGTTCCAAGTCTGTTCCCTGAACAATGTTCAGCGCCCACTGTTTCAGGTTCCTTCAAGGATTATCGAATGAAGTGATAAACCATCCATTGGAGCAATGAATTAAACTCAAAATCTCTCCGGATCCCACGCTAAAGCCTGGGAGTCTAAAAGTGGGCGGAATTCATCGCGCCAATCCCATTCATCCCCCTGCCGCGCCTTCCATAGCGCAGGCACTTGCCACATGAATAAGAATCATCTATTCTCGCAAGGGCGTTCTTCTCCCTGAGGCTTTTTATTAGGCTCAATCCCACCAATCGCCATTCACATGGAATTCTTTCACGCATCGCCGTCATGGCTATGTGCTTCAATGCTCTTCGATGCTATAGATCTGTGACATTGTCAGATCCTGGGGGCGTGTACGTTCTATTTCCTCGCTACTGGTCTTTAGTAGGCGGAAGTCAAAACGTGTTTCCTGTCTTTTTTTTTGCTGTCAGGTGCATTCTAACTGCTTGAAGTCGTCCTCCTCCGCCCAGCCTCTATGTTGAGCCACATCACGGTTCTTTCCCCAGTCGGACCTAGGTTATCAAATAATTCTAGTCGCCTCATGTTCATTGTGCATGTTCGCGCTGCTGTTGTGGACTCATTCTTTAAATGTTCGCAGTGCACGACTTGCCAGTCCGATCGTCTCTGCCACCCCCGCTTCGCGTTGCAGGAGTCGGCTGGGTGAAACCAGTCCTTTTCGTCCACTATACTCCCAGTCGGAAGTATAAGTGACGATCTCAACCTTATTTGTTGCGTATTTAATCCCCCAATTATCGACTCGGCGACAAGGGAAATAACCTCCACCCGTGAATTCGAAGCCCCGTCTTGAGCATGGAATTTGGGGGTATTGAACATTCGGCCTCTGGGTCTCTCATCTCCGTCGTTTCCAATCTTAATCTTAATCTATGCTTCGCCACTCGGTTGAAACTGCCCCTCATCAAACTGCCAACTCAACTTGAAGGTTGAGTCTATCAATTGATTCTGATGGTGAACTCTCGACTTCTCTCCCAGAAGATATACCTCCCCACCAATTTGTGTTTGGTGCTCGAACGTTCACACAAAATTCAACTCGCGTGAACGAGAATTTTCGTCCGTTTTCTTCGTCGTGAGGCTCACAACTTTAAGTCAAATTCATCTATGATTTACAGCGCGCTGTTGCTGTGCGGTTTCGCGAAGCGGCAGCTTCGCTGGCACCTCTCTGCCGCCGGAAACGTATATACGTATAGTTGAGAAAGCGCCACACATGCACAATCTGCGAGTTTGCCAAGTAATCCTCCTCGTCTGTCGCCAGATGGACGCGCCACTGCCACCCTTTCGTAGGCTCCGTATCTCCCGCATCTTAATTTCATCTCGACGCGAAGATAGGAGGAATATTTTTCCCCTATTAGGTTGTATCTCAGATAACTTTCAAGCGGCTTGGCGGAGTCGTCAGATGCGCCTACAAATACGACATACAAAATAAGAACAAACCAACCGACCTAGTTATCTAGACAAGGTCATCATCGCAACATCATTCCAGGTACGATGTTCTTCGGTTCGGTTCGAATCGCTCCATCTCGCTACTGCATTCGAGTCAACCCCACCCCCACTCCGGTATTGTGGTTGGACGCCGCCTAGGTAACGATCGCGCCACGCTCGCGGACTTTGGTTTTTTTGCACCAGATCCTCTTTTGTTTGATACCACGTTGAAATTAACTTTGCGGTAACTTGATTTAGCTTGTTGTCCTCCTGAGTTTGAACATGTCGCACCATCCAACATTCGAGCCAGCCGCTGGGTCCACCGAAGACCACTAGATTTGGGGCCAGATGAACTAACGCATTTTAGGTGCATCTCAGCCTTCTTAAAATTGTACCTGACTACACCCGCGACTTGCCCATGACATCGTAGTTGGATTCTAGTCAACCCCAAGTTGCGCTCATCCTCAGGTCGGCTTACTCACGTAGACATCGGACCTTGTGGCGTCTCGCAACCACCGCTCGTCTCACTAGCTGTGAGCCTGCGAAACACAAATATTTTGGGCACCGGAAATTTCTAGACTTTCACCAACAGCCAATTGTTCCATCGAAAATTCCTCTCGAAAGGCCATCCATCGGCATGGATAGAAGGTTGCGTTAATCATTACTATCAAGTTTCCGGGTTACCGGGTCAACTCCTAATTCAGTTAACTTTGTAGCCCAAAATCAATTGGTGCTGTAACAAAAATCAAAAGCCAACAATGAAGATGTTAGGAACAATTAGTGTTTGGAGGTTTCCACGACTCGGCCAGGTTCCCAGGTGTCGGAGATTTTCCGGAGAGTGTTCTCCAAATCCTTGGGATTGAGATACCTCAATGGATAACCGATCAAGTTCTTGATGGGTAAAAATCACGAATCCTGTTATCTACTCGAGTCGACTAGTTAGCCTTTCAATGTCCAATCTTTCTCGATGTATACTAATATTGGCTTTCAAGGGAGACTCGGATATTATTCGAGGATAATCTCCCTAAATACGCAGAAAGCGGCGATGCCACCTGCTCATTGGATTTTCTAGAGCGCCAAGATTCGATAAGACTCCGCCCCGATACCCGATGCTCTCGTGGCCCTGCAATGGGTTGCGGATGTAATTATCTTTCGTTCAATTGTGGTCAAGTATACCTCCTTCTGGAACATCAGTGGTTGTTGGACAATGGGCAAATGTAACTCGGTTAATACAACGCAAATGTTTTGGGTCTGGTTGGGATTACGAACTTGAAGCACATGAAAGCTCATTTAAATTTTGGAGTGCGGATTGTCTCCATTCAGATCCTTTGGTCGAGGAAGTAGGAGAATACTCCAGGATCCTGCTTCCATTTCGAAAGCTATGATCGCGCCCTTCTTCCGTCCTCCAAAAGTCTTCTGGCATCCCGTTTTCCCATGACAAACGAGTCACTTGTGCCCAATATCATAGCATCGAAGAGTCCGAGCTTACTTTCAATAATAATAAATTTAGCATAGTCTACGATGCTGGAAGACACCGACGAAGCATAGTCAGAAGTTGGGTTAGTTCCGAATTGTGAAACGACGGGATTTGGATGAAAGGCATCAAATCGTCGCGACTATGTTGCGTATGTTATCGATTACCACATAGGCAAATAAATGAGTTCGCCAAGGAATTCAAACTTAAATGCAAATGGGTTCAGGTTGGGGGAAGTTAAGATGGTGGAGATTATGTATTGATCACAACCTCGAGGAAGCGGGCGATGGGGGTGGGTATGTGTCTAGGAGTCGGGCGCTTCGTTCGCAAGATGCAGTCACGGGTCGACTCGGATTCCGTAAAAATGACCGGCATAAATTAAGAGATCAGGGCCTCAAAATCGCCGATACCAATGATGTTCTCCTTCTCCTTGCAACTCCTCGAGTTGATACATGGAGTTCCCGCAAGGATGATGCGAATCTGGCCAAGCTTCTAAAACTGCGCATCCTGGTCGTACGACGATCAAGGCCGATGGGAAAGGACTTACATTGCTGTTCATGCTTGGATTATTGGCGAATTTCGTCTCGAAGCGTCGACCGAATGCTGTTTCTATGTACAAAGCCATCAGGCTCGGGATTAATAGCTACCCCTGCAACGGTTCCAAGCAACACGCCTTTAAACGAAAGACACCCATCGCGTGTTCTACCGTTTACGATAACTGCGTGAAAACACGGATTCGTATCTTCATGGGGACAAGGCTGAGAAAAAATGCGTAATTTGTCATGTCCGTTCATGTATCTTTGGTGAGGTGCTCTTCAGATCGATAGCGTACCAATCTGACCCGGGATCAACAGCCCGGCACTTGGTCTAAGTGCAGGAAAAGGGTTGGCTCCCTGGCAAGAAACAGGTTTGGGATCGTACATCGAGGAGGTCACGGACGAGCTGCCGAGCATCCGGCCGAGCCAATGAAGAGGCGTGAAATGATCACGCACAGTGGCGTCTTGTGGATCCCTCCACGAAGAAACACCATATGAGGAAATTGAGCCAAAAACGAGGGCTCCATGTGCACCTCCCAAAGTAGTCGACGTTTAGTAAATAATAAATGCATGATTATATCAAAAGGCACGCACACATCTTAGATCTTCGGATACTAGACGGGAGATGGCCATGATGATCCTCGGTGTGCCCTCCTGCCATGCCATCGCAAGCCAGTCCTTGCTTTGCCGACACCTTTGGACGTTCGCCCGTCAGCTTGTTCATTTCCACCCAATCCAATCCAATCTCAAAATGCTCTTCTCTTAAATGCCACTCCTCCGCCCCGCCTTGCATGATATCCTTTTCTCTTCCCAGATTCCAGTTCTAAATTTTAACCAACGCCATGGCTCAATACGCGCATGCCCTCGTCGACGAAAGATCCTTTCCTGTATTAACCCCATATTATCAAAGGGCCGACACGAATATTGATGCGACCGAGGGAACCAACGCAACGACCCTGCCCTTACCAGAACCACTCCAGCATGGCCAGACGAATTGGCCAGGTTATTATAGTGACCCATCCGCGACCCAACCATCACCGAATTTCGCGTCCTACGTCGGCACTTCCGCCTCAGCATCTTCGTCTTCGTATGCTTCCTTGTGGCAGCAACATACATCTCCGGCTGTGACCGCAGTGGGGTCTTCTGTGTCCAATTCAAACTTTTCCACCCGCGTCTACCATCCTTCGGGATCATACGAAGCGCCCTTTGAGCCCCCCCTTCTCCCCGATTATCCAACCTCGTCCCAGCGAACTATCTTGCCACCCTCCCCTTCGCCCCACGCAAGAAGGTTCTTCCCACTATACGGATTCAGGAATGACCGACACCGATCTCCTTCATCGCACACATCTTTTGAGCGGGAAATCCCTGTTCCTGCCGTCGATGAACATCAGTATCTCCCGAGGAACATGGACAGTATGGTTGACGAGGACCAGTCGGCGGAGCAGGAAACCGAGTCCATTCACCGATACCCTTCCGTACCAGCCTCAACCACCACCACCACATCGTCTCATTCCGTCAAAATAGAGCCCAGCGACCCGGACAGCTGCTTCATAATGGAGCTCCCAACGTCTGGTACATGTGGAGGGGGGCTTGGCTCGTCGACGTCATCTGCACGAGCGGCGTTCACATTAAGCATGCTGAGCCAATCCCTCGCGCCACCGACAGAGGTTCCCCTACGCGCAACGCAGGCGAGTAAGGAGATGAAACGAATGATGGGTGTATTTCGACTCAATCCTTTCGCGATGCACAGTTTGAGCGTCAAATTGGAAGACAACGAGGACGGATTGGCCTGGGACGAAGACTCTCAGCCGCCATGGTGCGGAGGGCGCCCCCTAGAGGAGGAACCATTGATGTTTGAGTTTCAACTCGACCTCAATGGCTCAGATAGCGAAGGTGAGGACGAGCAAGGCGCGGCGAGACAAGTAGAAGAGGAGTCCAGAGGTACGATTCAATGTGCCAAAAGTTTGAATTTTCGACGTGAATAATTGACGGTTATCGTTTCAGGAATGGGACTGGGGGCCCATGAACTCTCACAGTTGAGGAGTTTCTCTCCCAGCTTTGAGCTGCACCCCGAGAGTATCGATGTCGACACATGTGACCAAGAAAGCCTTGGGGATGATACAAGCCATCTGGAGGAGGAGGAAGACCAAGAATATGACCAGGACCAGGATCGGCGGAGCGAGTCATGGGGAGACGGCTCTAATCACTCGGAGGTAGACACGAACAGCACCACGACGACGCCCTCGGTGCATACACCGTTCAACGATAGTCCTGATGGGATCCAACGAGCATTTAGCGGATATGCTCAACGTTCTCAACATACCTCTTCCCCACCGGTATGGGATCCCGTCGGTGCGCACTATCAAGTGACTGAGGAATGTCATTCGACGAACTCTGTGTCTGCGATGACGACTTTGCCAGTTGAACCTAAACTGAATGCAGAGTTTGGGTATGCGAATGTAAGAGGTCCGAGGTCGCACACTAGTCAGTGACCTGTTTGCCTCGTGTACTTCGAAGCTGATCCTAGAATCTCTTGCTTTTGCAGCGATATCCCATCCATACCTGCGCAAAAGCTTGCAGAATCATCAAACGACGCACTCACATTCGCATAACTTATCCCATCCTCCTATCCAATCACAGTCTCACCCTCACCCATCGCCTGGCTTCTCCCTCCTGCCTCAGCCAGCGCACCCCTCTCAAGGACAAGTTTATCTACACCATCCCTCCAGCCAATCAGAACATAACGAACATGCGCTCCGGCTCCACTTTTCATACGCAAACGAACCTGACCGAGTATATGCGCCCGTCTCTACGAGCTCGTCTAGTCCTATGATGGGCGACGTCCAACGTGTCGATGAAGCTCTTCCACCGTATGTGCGCCTTATTCGCAGCCGATATCAGGACCTGGACCAGGGACAACATATGAGTACTCGTAGCATGAGCGGTGCCAGCAAAGGTGTTGGTGGATATGGTTCATCAGAGGTACGTGATTATGCTCGTGGGTTATATCTTCTTCAACCACCGACGCCATTTTGACGTATTCGACAGACCACCAGCCACCTTTCAACGTTGATGCATTCACATCAGCCCAGTGGCCTAGTTAGTGGTCATGGCGTGAATAGGAGGTGGTCGTTGCCCGAAACAGGGGCCATGCACAGTGGCCCATTCCTGAGTGGTGGTATGTGATTTGCCTGCGTTGGTTCGGACGGTGTCGAGATGGTGGAGAGTAAACAGCAAGAAATTGAATTCAAAATTTGCTCCGAAAATTGGTATTTGTTTGAACCTTTGCAAAAATTGAAATTCCTGATCGAGCCGCCCTGGAGTCGCCGATCATCCAATTAGGACAAAGTCTTGGTGTGGCGCATTTCCTTTTTCTGACTCCAGGGCGATTGCGGTTTCTCTGTGTCATTTTATTTTTCATTCGTCGACACCAACCCTCGTGCCATCCGCTACTCCACCATTTTTCGCAACTCGTTTTTAAGTCCTCGTTGCTTTATTTTCGACGTATTTTGCGACAACATTCACTCGTTATATGCATCAAGTTCCATCGATGCCTCATTTCCAATCGCCAAACATACTTGTTTGTACACATACAGCTTTCTCAGATAACCATCACTCTTATTACATATACACTACCTCACTTCATCATAAAGGACACTCATTACAAAGATCTCAGGAGATACAACTGTGCATTAACCTCGGCTACCATAGATTTCCTATTAGACGTAAATACACGTATTGTAGTAATCCGATTTTTATTTTTCTTGTGAGCCCTCAATTGATTGAGGCTAGATATCGTATCCCGGAGAATCTGAGTTGAATCTTATCTTTCCTCTCACAAAGTAACGTGTACTAGTTTCTCTAGAACGCAATAACAAGTTCACTCTCTTTCAACTTGTGGATAAGCATACTAGTACAACTGTGAGTAGGGAGGGGACCTATATCGATTGTAATAGTCGGTGTCAAATATGGTGAGATTGAACTTGTCGTCGATAAGATATCTCCGGCGGACGATCCATGCACCCATCACGAACGCACGCCAAACTGCAGGCCGTGTATGTCACTTGTCAGAACTAGAGTTATGTCTATCAGGTTATTCGCCGTCTTCTGCTACCGATTCAAAAAGCTCCCTTCTTCAAATCAGAGTTCTCATATTCACGGGTAGCACGCAACAACGTTGATGAATTCCACCATCAGAACCACCCCAAAGTACTGGTATTTCCTCGCAAGCGATCTCCGACCAAGAATTATAGATGCTCCACGTCTGCTTCGTGTTGAGAATGGTTGAGAATCACAAGGA
>Ga0307517_10012646_pt1 | contig 11556 bp, 9 predicted proteins | sample 23_EM_MG_FD_194515 | JGI IMG/M metagenome (GOLD analysis project Ga0307517, IMG submission 194515) | Populus trichocarpa ectomycorrhiza microbial communities from riparian zone in the Pacific Northwest, United States - 23_EM | ecosystem: Host-associated > Plants > Roots > Unclassified | place... | reverse complement strand
AATATCTCAATTTTACCCATGCAATTTTTACTTCTTATTACTACTAAATAGCTAGCAAAATACTCATTTTTTTACTTTTAATATTTTTATTTAATTTAATTCTTAGCTTCTTCCTCTCAATTATATATATATATATTTTGCTAGTGGCATAAAAATAAAGTCTCGGGTTGAAAAACCTAGGTTGCCTAGCCAAACCAAGCAAGTAGAGGCAACAACTTTCCTGCTTGCGGCTTAGGTCAGTGTGAGAAAAACTTGGTTTTTTTTTTGTATTTTTATATATATTTTCTCTCATTTTGACCATTTTCTTACATTATTTTATTGAAGTATCTTTACACATAACAAATTTTACCATACAATTCAATAAATAAAATACTTAAACTCACTTTTTATTAGATGAACAACAAGGCCAATCAAGCATTGTTTTCTAAACTAATGAAACTCAATCTCTTATTTCACAAGGTAAGAATCTTTTTAGCATAGCTATCTTGCACGGTGAGACAAGTTTTTATAAGACTTAATCGTAAGCGAGAGGTCAAAGCTCTCATCTCTCGATTACACATAAAAAATCACTTTTTTTATCGTTTAAATAATTTTTTTTACCTGCTTATCCCTTGAACAACGAAAACTAATTTAACCATTAGAGAGTTATTTTACAGGTAACACCAGCACAATCCACACCAGTATGACCCAGTTCGTTGTTAACCGTGAAAAAACTCAAAGAGATTCGTTGAAGTTCTTCACCGATTTCATCATATATTATCTCACAAAAACTATCAAAAACATAAAAAAAACTCAAAAAAACATATTCAAAATATAGATTGATTAATGGAGTATTTAACATTAGAACTTATAAAAAACTAGAAGAGTAACGCCTTGAAATTTTAAACTACAGTGGTATAATTGAACCATTGATGAATCTATTAGGGAAAAAACAAGATTTAATGGTTTATCATAGGAACTTGGGAAACTAGAAGAGTAATATTGGAAAATCTTAAAGTATAAAGGTATAATAGTAAGATTAATGAATCTACAGGGACAAAAACGAAGTTTATCCTGAAGCGGAAAGGAGTATAAATAACGTGGGCGACCATCACGTGATACAAAATCTGCCGTCAATTATTATTGAATTGAGAGGCCCAATGCCAATGCTACTGCGCAGGATAACAGAGTAACTGACTGCCTACTACTACACTCCGTTTAGCATTTACCACACAACAAAGAAAGCAATGGAGATGGAGATGGAGATGGAGATGGAGAAGACGAGAGGAGGAGAGAGTGAAGAATCAGAGAGAAGAAAACTGATATTACTGGAGAAAGTGAAGGAATGCCTTTCACAGAGACAGGATCAGAGACGAGAGGAATCGCCGTTAGTGTGGGCGATGGAAGTTGTGAAATGTTTAAAATCGTTAAAAATGGAAATGCCAAGCCCTGACTTAGCTGAAATCTTAGTCTCTCATCTCTGTTTCGATAACAACAACGCTTCTACCTGGAAGTTTCTACAACAGGCTCTTTCCTCTCGCCTCCTCTCTCCGCTTCACGTCCTGTCTCTCCTCTCCTCAAGGTATAATTAATTTTTAAGAATTTATGTTTATTATTAATTGATTAAATAATTATTATTACTTCTTTTTATTGTATTGATTGATTGATTGCAGAGTGATTCCGAATCGACGGTCTCAACCGGAGGCCTATAGATTGTTTCTGGAACTTTTCAGCAGATATGCGTTTTCGCTTGATACAGCTGTTGATGATGCTTGCAGAGATAAGTATGTTTTTATTTCTGTGCCAATCCTGTTTAATTAATTCAATTGAATTGAATTGAAGGTTAGGATGCAGGCAGCAATCAAACATTTTTTTTTCCAATTTTTTTTTAAATTGATAAATTAAGAAGTATTCATTGTTAAAGTAAGAAGAGGAGAGAGGTGGATTTTTGTAATATTAAATTACTTGTTGAGTATTTTCTGCCAAATTTTAATTCCTATAGTATCTGTCTGTGGAAATATTGGTGGTTAGGAGGCTGTCTGATGATTTTTACTGCCTGATTGTGCTTCTGTAATGTGTTTGTGTTTTTAGTGGCAATTTAGATTTCTTGTTGTCATTTTCTTTCTCCTGGTTTTGTGGCACTATTCAATACTCTAGCTGAGTAACTATGGACGTTTCTCAAAGAATCATGCTTTGCTTGCCTTTTCAGGATAATTAATTCTGTTGATGCTGCTCTTCAACTGTCACGGACTTATGAAGTTCGTCTTTCAGAGCTTGGACAGTTGTTGGTGTTGTTCTTTTTTACTGTTTTTGTTGGATTGATTGATAGCACTTTTGATGATATGGGATTACAGATAAAATCTTCAGATATACAAGAGGGACCATTGGGAACAGATAATTTCCAGGATATGGACATGGATTCCAGAGGGGATTATAGTGTTGAGAGAAATGAGCATCGTGAGCTTTTAAGGAAGAAAAATACTATCATGTCCATGGAAGTGCTGGCAAAGCTTATGGAAAGCAGAAAAGCTGTAGTTCTGCTCCGCCTTGTACACTTTAACATGTATGATACATTTCCATTTCTTATTTACTTTGCCACTGAATAACTATTGTTGTTTCCACAACTGAATTGTGTGTATCTTTTTTTTTTACTCCTATTCTTTTGATGCTAATGTGAACGAAGATGGTGCCAACTTTGTGTTGACATTACTTTGATAATGCATACTTTCAACCCATCTTTTCTGCTCTTTATCAATCTTTACACTTTTAGTTCTCTAATTGCTATATTCGTTTTTTTCTCATTTTATGTTCTGATTGTGAATCCCATAATGACTTGATTGGTAGTGGTACTCTTTTGTGTACCCTCAAGCTCATGTTCTTAGGATAGTGTATGGTATGCTGGGGATGGCATCTACATATGGATCAACATGTGCCTGTAATCATCCATGTCCTACTGTTCTAAAATGTAAGAGTTGTCCACCAAAACAGGAACCATTCATTTGCACATGACCGTGGAAGGAAACACTTATCACCAATGAGATCACAACCCAAATGCCATAATTAATAAATTTCTCTCATTATTTTCTGTCTTTGCATTTCTGCTTTCTTATAACTTATAAGAGCTTAAAAGATGATACGACAGAACAAAATGAGGGAGAAGGACTTACATAGCCAACTAACTAGAAACTGAAGCATAGCGAGTTACTCTTTTATAGTTCGTGTTATACAGTGGTTACTTTCTTTACTGAGGTCGCCCACTAGGCATATCTGATTATAATTGAATATGTTTCTCAAAATTAAAGAGTTCCATTGTCACTTTTCTTTAACTGTTTAACAATAAATGTTAAGTAGAGACCTTGTGATGAATTGGAGCTGAACAAGTTGGATTGCCATCTCCACAACAAGAAGTAAAAAAGAAGCCAATGGCTGTTATACTTCGTTTTTCTTTTTGGAGAAAAGAATCATGGGACCAAGAAGAAAACATTGCCTCTTTATTTTACGCATGCTATTAGAACTATGCTCACATCTATACTCTACTTAGTATAATTAAAATTTGTATAATGTCATCCCATTTCTTAAGGTTGTAAATGTCTGAACCATGTACATTCATATCAGTTGCTACACGCCACCTTTTCTACATTTGTTTCAATATTTTCCTTCACAGGCCTGAAAAGTTCCATGGCCTCCTACAGAGGCTGTGGTTTTCTGAAGCCAATAAATTGGCATCCTCAAGTATGAAGCCTGCAAGCCAGTTTTTTGAAAGATTCTCAGCCAGCATCCGTAACGTGTGTGATTTTGAATACCAGTTAAACAAGGGCCAACTTGTTCGGATGCTTACGGATATCAGACAACCAAATAAGCGGCTGTCCTATTGCAATTCTGAATCTGTACAGTCTGCTTGTTGGGCTCCCTTTGATATTTACCTAGAGCACATAATGGATGGGAAGCAACTTCTTATTACTTCAGGAGTTAGTATGCTCACAGGTAATGCTCTTGAAGTTATATGTGCATATTTCAATCTATATTTGTGCTTTTGGGTAGGTATATGTAGTGACTTTATAAAATGCATGGTTTTTCTTTTTCTTTTTTTTTTCCCCTAAAAATCATATTTTGAGTACTTAAAAAAAACCATGTGGAAGTGGCAATGACACGTTTTCTGATTTGCATGTTATAATTGCAGAAACAATTATGTTGCTTCAGGTTTTTAATCGGGCAAGCTGGCAAGAAACCTTCCTAGCACTCTGGCTTTCTGCTCTTCGGCTTGTGCAACGAGTTGAGATCTATCTATCCTAACTTTTTTTCTTGCAGAACATATGCATCTACGTGTAGTCTGAAGCTTATTCGATTTCATGGCTCGCTGCAGGAACATGACCCTCTGGAAGGCCCTATTCCACATCTTGAGTCTCGTCTTTGTATCCTTTTGACCATTGTCCCTTTAGCAATTGCTAATATTATGGACGACGAGGCGAAGTTTTGCTCTTCTTCTCTTCAGGGAGCTGCAAAATCTGGGTTCATAGAGATTGATGGACATGAAAATCAAGTGGATGGGAAGGGCCAAACTTCAAGAAAAAATGGGCTTATTTCCTCTCTTCAGGTCCTTGGACAATTCTCCGGGCTCTTATGTCCTCCAGCATCAGTTATTGGTGCAGCTAATGCTGCAGCTGTAAAGGCAGCCAGCTTCATTTCTAATTCCAAGAGTGCAAGGGGTGATTCAGTTTGTGGCACTCACAGCGATTCTGATATAAATGCAGGTATCTTAGAAGTATTTAGTTCACATCTAGGATCATAGAAAATTCCAACTCTGAATCCATACTTTATGGATTGAAATGCACAGATACTTTTAACTGGCTGCTGCTTTACACGGTATCTTGGCAATATTTATCCTTTTCAGGTGGTAATTTGAGGCATCTCATTATCGAAGCTTGCATTGCAAGAAAATTAATAGACACGTCTGTATACTATTGGCCTGGTTATGTGTCTGCTTCAGTCATCTCATTTATAGATTTACCACCAGCTCAAAAATCTCCTTGGGTAATATTTATGGAAGGAACGCCATTCAGTAATTCTCTTGTGAATTTTCTACTAGCAACACCTGCTCCAAGGTAGAATAGAAATTTTTCCAATTAACCTCTAGTTGACATACTTGTAACTGATCTCCTTCATTGCTCTTCTGTTAAAGTTTAGCAGAGATAGAGAAGCTATATGATATTGCATTAAATGGGTCAGTGGAGGAGAGGTCAGCAGCGGCAAAAATTCTTTGCGGTGCATCCCTAAGCCATGGATGGAACATTCAGGTTTGTATGTGTACTATATTGATGCCAAAAATTCCCAAGTTGTTTGTTTGGTGACCATTGTAGAAAATAGTAGTTCTTAGCCAACATATTTTAGTTCTTTATTCATATGTTTCAATTCTTGAGTGTACTGTTTGCTCTGATCAATGCCTGCCAAAGGAAGATGAACATGCATTTTTAGATTTGTTGACTTGCTGTGGACTAGGGATGGGGGTGCGTTTACTAGTGTTTCTTAATTGAAGATGTTTTTTCTTATTTTTTTTTTAATGTTTGTCAGGAACATGTGCTGCACTACGTGGTGAAGCTTCTTTCTCCTCCTAAGCCTTCTACACATACTGGACAAAGGAATCACTTAATTGATTATATGCCTATGTTAAGTGCCATCCTTTCTGGAGCTTCTTCAATTGATACTGTCCATGTGCTTTCTTTGCATGGTTTGGTAGGTGAAGTACTGTTCCTTTTTATGGTATTTACTCCTCGAGTATGCAATGACTTAAGACTCTTTCTCAAACAAAGCCATTTATTTATCCATGCTGGCTATTATAGGCTTAATATCTTGCCATCCAGCCCGCTATTTGTCTTGAATCTATTTGCTGTTTTTCAGGTGACTTTGTGTCACATTGATGTGTGCTTTTCTTAATCGTAAGAATAATGAATTATTAAAGAGCTATGTGGGCTGCATGGCTGGTCAAAGCAGGTTTTAGCAGGATCATCTCATTTGTTTTAGCCTAAGGCCAACATGAAATCAAATGCATATGCTGAAGCTGCACCAACCAGTGCCTTAACCACTATCCATGAATATGCTGTTCTTACACACCCATTGTTCTTGAACTGCTGAAATCTGTTTCGAATTTCTATCGCCGCCTCTTAGACACTCATAAAGTATTGCAAGTTGGATCTTCTTTGAGTTCTGATGGATCTTTGTTTATGTTCATGTAGATCCCTGAAGTTGCAGCTTCTTTAATGCCTCTTTGTGAGGTGTTTGGGTCACTTATGCCTACATCAAGTAACATATCAAGCAAAGGTGATGAGCCCTCCATTTACATGGTTTTTTCTTCTGCCTTTCTCTTTCTTCTGCGTCTATGGAAATTCTACAGACCCCCTATCGAGCAGTGCTTAACAGGAGGAGGAGCCATTGGAGGTGAACTCACTTTGGAGTATTTATTATTATTGCGCAATGGTCGCATTGCATCTCACAATTATTCTGCCCAGGATGAAATTAATAGCAATCAGGTTCAGCATGAATATTCATCAGATAAACCTGAATATGTTGATTTTTATCCAAAACTGCGAGCTTGGTATTGCCAGAACAAGTCCTGTATAGCCTCTCCGCTTTCTGGCATTTCCACTGGAAATCCTGTTCATGAGGTTGCTAATAAAATCTTAAACATGATTTACCGGAAAATGACTAAAAGTGGGTCCTCATCCGGGAATTCTTCAACAGTTACAAGCAATAGTTTATGTGGGTCCTCTCCAAGTACTGCCGAAGATCCTTACCAGAGGCCCATGCTTCCTGCATGGGATGTGTTGGAAGCCATCCCTTTTGTTCTTGAGGCAATTTTAACAGCTTGTGCTCATGGACGACTTTCATCTCGGGACTTGACCACAGGTTAATCACAAGTCTAGCTTTAATTGTTGCAAAGGATTTTTAGTTTGTGCTTTGGTTTTCGTTTTATTTGTTATGGTTAGGGTTCAAACTATCTCCTTGATCTCTAAAACTCCTGTCTTGTTATTAGAAGAATAACAGCTGTGCTATCAAGATTTATAAGTATAGTTGAGTCTCTCTAATGTGTTCCCCTCTGGCATGCATAGACTTGAGAACTCTTGAATCCTTGCAGGCCTAAGGGACCTCATTGACTTTCTTCCGGCAACTCTTGGAACCATTGTCACTTACTTTGCTGCAGAAATCACTCGAGGTATATGGAAACCAGTTCCAATGAATGGAACTGATTGGCCTAGTCCAGCAGCGATCCTTTCAGCTGTTGATTCTGAAATAAAAGAAATACTTGCTGCTGCAGGAGTTGATTTTCCATGTGGTTCCTCTGGTACATTTCAGCAGCAAATGCTTTGATTTATTTACACTGATTTACTATTGCATGATAAATTTTTAATGCATTTCATGTCTGCTGTTCACCAGCAATTTTTTTTTTTTGTTAAGGGATATCACCTAGTTAGGATCTTTGCTGACTTGTGAGAAGGGTGTTATCCTGCCTTCAACCTTTTTGCAAGAAGTGATTATGCTCTCATGATTCAGTTATGCTCTCTGGTTAAGACTCTGCACCCTATCTACATTCAAGGCCCAAAAATTAGTACTTCACCAGGCATTCATCTCCTTCTCCATGTCTTTGTATGTAGAAATAACTTCCTAATGATTAAACAAGTCCTTCTTGTATGATCACCGTATTTACTGTAAGGTAATTAGCTATGTCAGTTAACCTTGCCTTTATGGGGACTTTACATGGTGCAGACTTTCGTTGAGTGTTTGAATGTGCTCATATTGCTTCTGTTCTGGTTTACCTTCTCTTGTTCATGGACTTCTTATAATAGGCAACTCAGCCAGTGATGCAATTGTTTGTCATATTTGGATGCACATTATAGATTAACACTGACACGTATGAAATTGTCATTTGAAGAGGAGAATGCTAGTGTTTTGCTTGCTAAATCCTGTATAATCTCTTGCAGGGCAATCACCTCCCATGCTTCCATTGCCAATGGCAGCTCTGGTCAGTTTAACCATCACTTTCAAACTCAACAAGAGCCATGAATACATACATGCCGTAGTTGGGCCTGCCCTGGAAAATTGTTCGTCAGGTTGCCCTTGGCCTAGTATTCCTATAATTGGCTCTCTGTGGGCCCAAAAGGTCCGTCGCTGGCATCACTTCATAGTTGTATCATGTGCTCGCTCTGTCTTGAAACGAAATAAAGTAGCCGTTGCCCAGCTCCTGAGGAGTTGCTTCTCATCATTCCTTGGATCACTTAACGATTCCACATCTTTGTTGACCAATCAGAGCAGCGTAAGTCGTCTATTGGGCACCACTATTGCAGTTCCTGGTGTTTCTCCTTCCCTCGCACCTGGATTCCTGTACCTTCGCTCTTGTCGGACTATAGAGGACATTCAATACGTAAATGGTGTGGTCATAGGTCTTGTAACAGAGTATGCAAGGGAATTAGCCACCAGATGGACTGGGATGGACTCCTCTCGCTTGAAGTCTAGCCAGGCATCCCTATCCCATGCAGCTGCCAAGGCAAGGGAAGTTGCCATACTGGGCGCGAGCCTGTTATGCTTGTCAGGTGGGATGAATCTGATTCAAGAGCTTTACCTGGAGACTATCCCAACATGGCTGCTCTCATCCAAAAAAGAGAAACTTGGTGAGGTCAGTGCCGTGTCCCGTATATTGGAAGGGTATGCAATGGCATACATGGTGGTTCTGTCGGGCTCAGCTTTATGGGGCATAGGGCCCACACCTCCAGCATGGGCATTGTCTAGAAGAGCGCGAGTGGTCGGCGTCCACATGGACTTCTTGGTTCGAGTGTTGGAAGGAAATATTTCACTTGGCTGCCATCCAGCCACATGGAAAGCTTATGTATCTTGTGTAGTGGGTCTAGTAGTGAGTTTTGCTCCAGCGTGGATTCAAGTCGTGAAGCTGGAAACATTGAGGAAATTGGCAAGTGGATTGAGAGGGTGGCATGAAAGTGAGCTGGCTCTCTCTCTGCTTGAAAGAGGTGGGGTTGCAGCCATGGGCTCTGTAGCTGAGCTGCTAAATGTAATTAGTTGAGTTTTGAATGCAGAAATGCAGTGTCCATCTGCTGTCATTTGAGTTCTGAATGAGATTAGTAAGGTCCATCAAATGTCGTTAGAAATTGGTGTCTTCACACCGCCGTTATAGCAAATATTTGAAGGCCGTAGCTCAGAATGTCAGAGAGACCTCCGGGGCAGGCTGATCTACGACCTTTTGGAGAGTAACCTGTTAGTAGTTGAGTGGTGGCAGCTACCTTCATGATAGTTTTTTCTTTTTCTTTAAGCAAATAGTTTTGGGGTCTAAATCTTGATCTCCTCCGTGTACGAAACCTTTTAACTATCTCTGCAAATGCTATCATGTGTTTCCTGTGTCGCGGGCCGAAGTCCCATAGAAGAAGCCAGGAGTGATACCAAATGGCGTGGGGCGATCATTTGTCCTGGTCTCGTGTTGAAGAAAGATATCGTCCGATGAAAAAAACAATATGAGCAGCTGAGGACATCAGATCTTGCTTTTGCCCATGAAAGGTCCTCCGCCGACAATAGAGAGGCCTGCTCCTTGGTAAGTAGCCACACTTTGACTTGGGATTCTTTTCTTCCTTTCAGTTTCCCGTTGGGTGGAATTGACAGTATGCATGTACCCATCCAATGTTATTCTTTTTAATTAAAATAATCTTCTTAATCTTTAAGCACATCTAATTTGAATCATTTGCATTAATAATAATAATAATAATAATAATTAAAAAAAAAAAGACTTCTCGATGGAGTCTTCAAACCAACTGCAATTTATGAAATTGAAATGGAACTGTTTTCAATTTTCATCTCAAATTGTATAATTCTATTTATTGTGCAATTGTACTTGAACACGGGCGGGAGAAATTATGGTTAGTGCGTGATAGTGTTTTGTTGTGTTTTTTAATTGAAAATATATTAAAATAATTTTTAATTATTTATTTATTTTAAATTTTAACATATTAAAATCATTAAAAATATATCAATTTAATGTTTTTTTTAGTAAAAAGTATATTGGAATTAGAAAACAAACATTCATTCTATTTTGGTCCAGTTTAAGGTAGTGGTTGAACTGGTTTTTCATCAAATTATGATTTGTTTTCTTCAAATTAAATTATTTTTTAGTGTTTTTAGATTTGATATGTTAACGTTAAAAATAAATTTTAAAAAATAAAAAATATATTATTTTAATATATTTATAAGTAAAAAACACTTTAAAAAATAACCTCAATCACTCTCCCATGTAATATTTCATTTTGATACATTTGTAGGAAAAAAACAAAAATTTTAAAAACAATATCAATCTTAATGAATGAGTTCATGCATTTCATTCATTCCATTTATTAGGTTGTTTCGTGCTTCGTGTGATTTCAATGGAGAGCAGGCTCAAATAAAAAATAATATAGAAAGTTAAGTGAGGTAAAAATCAAGGATAATGCTAATGGAATCATCTTATAATTATTTCACCTTGGGTGGAAAAATTAACCTATCTTATTCACACAATCCATAGACTGTAGTAGATGAGTCACCAAGGAAAAAGGCATGATCCTCATCTCTACAAACATAGGGGCCCAGGTGGGTGATGGGCAAACAAGCTTAGTTTTTTGTGTGGTTATAATGCTTAACTTTATAAACCCCCAACTCCATTAAATAATATTAATAAAAAATAGGCACTCTCACATTACTCACCTACCCTTCTATCATTCTTCAAAAAAAAAAAAATATTTTTTTTTACAATTATGAAGGCACAAAGAATGTTTAAAAATTATTTTTTTTATATTTTTAGATCATTTTAATATGATAATTTTAAAAATAATTTTTTAAAAATAAAAAATATCATTTTAATGTATTTCAAAATTAAAAATATTTTAAAAAACAATTATTATTATACTTTCAAACATCCTTAAATTTTTTTTTTGTTAGGGCGGTGAAGATTATAAATCTTTTTTACAGATTAGAATTTAAGTTTTATTAGACTCTAAAGTTTTAAAAAGAAAAAAACAATAATTTAATTTTACAAGGGTCCGAGCCCTCCCAAGTCCCAACCTTCCTGACTCTGCACCCAGTGCTGCTGTTCATTGAATTACTCGTGAGAGACTAAAAATTGGGTAAAACTCTAAGAATCAAACGAAGTATTCAGATTCAAATTTACCATCAATTAATTATTAAAAAAGAATACGAGTAGAAATTAGTTGATGACACATAAACTGTTAAGAAATTTACTATATAAGCTGTGACTCATAATTACTCATTTAATGTAATACAGAAAAAACTTAATTCACTTCTCAAATAAGAAAAAAAATTAAAAACACTTTAATATTATCAAGTGGATAAGTTTAAAATAAAGATGCCTCTTGGCCACAAGATTAAACAACAAAAAAATAAAAATAACCGACATTATTATTATTATTATTATTATTAAATTATAGGGAAGGCAACATGGTAAGGAGTGGGGTTTAAATATCTGTTCGGTATTGTTAACTATATTATTTTTTAAGAGTATATTAAAATATTACTTTTTTAAATTTTTTATCGTTA
>Ga0307517_10012645_pt1 | contig 11557 bp, 4 predicted proteins | sample 23_EM_MG_FD_194515 | JGI IMG/M metagenome (GOLD analysis project Ga0307517, IMG submission 194515) | Populus trichocarpa ectomycorrhiza microbial communities from riparian zone in the Pacific Northwest, United States - 23_EM | ecosystem: Host-associated > Plants > Roots > Unclassified | place... | reverse complement strand
TGAAGTTATATTGAAAGGCGACGCTTCGGTTCACAAGGAATTGTAATGAAACTGCGTCCATTTTTCATGTCACGTGCAGCTTTCTCTAGCCATTATTTCTATGCAACTTGATTATTTGCAAATCATTATAAGAGCCCGTTTGGCTCTGCGGCTACGACTGCGTTTTATTGAAAACGCAGTTCGCAACTGTTTGGTTAACAAAAAAATTTGATTTACTATTCATTGGGCCCCACTTAATTTCTGCGTTAGAAACGCAAGAAAGGAAAAACAGTCATTTCTTACTTTTTTTTGTTTTCACTGTTCATGTTAATTGCACTGTTCAATGAATAGTGCAATTAACATGAACAGTGTATAGTGTACACTGTTCATGTGAACATTGCAAAACAATTGCACTGTTCACTTAAAAATAGTGCAATTAACATGAACAGTGTTTTTGTTGGATGTATACATAATGGAATTATAAATGGTTTCATGGAATAATAAAAAATATTTTATATAAAGTATGATTTATTTCATGATATAATAGCAATAGTTAAATCCGTAATAATAAAATTAAAAATCATCAGTATTAATATATTTTTTTAAAATTATTTTATAACCTCAATTTTAAAAGCATTCTTAACCAAACACATTAAATTATTTTTTCTTCAACCTCAATTCCAACCACAGTTTTAACCAAACACCTATTTTTTCAAACCAACCTCAACTAAAAGTACTTTTTATAAAACAACTTTTTTCAAACCACAACCACAACAGCTACCGCAATACCAAACACACTCTAATTCGAACTACTGCTGCGACGCGCTTTAATGATTTGCCGTTGAGCCCACGAGCACTGAAACTGGACTTGAAATATCGCTAGAAGCAAGCAAATCCCCCCATCGGCCCAAGCTCGAATTTATGACATTTTTATTTCTTTTTTTCTTATTTGGATTGAATGCTATTGATCCAAGTTTTCTCATATTTATTTTTGGCTCAATTATTCAAGTTGGATAAAATTAATAAATGTTAAACAATATAGTTTTTTTTTTCTTGCAGAATTTGTATAAAGATTATTTATACTGGCGCATGGGAGTTGAGGTTTGCTTGTTAGTTTTGTCTTGGGCGTTTTGCCCATTTATACAAAAAAAAAAAAAAAAAAAAACCCATTTATACTGCCACGTAACAAGTCAAAGACATCGGATTAGAACAGCGACGTGTTGTCTACCTACATGTACCGATATAGATCTAAGTTACTCCAGTTTTTACAGAAACACCACTCACATTACACGTCAGTTTTTTATTTTTCGTTTTATGTTATGATACGGGGTGTTTAAAAACTGTAGTCATTATTATTTTTAAAGTGTTTTTTATTTGTAAATATATTAAAATAATATTTTTTATTTTTAAAAATTATTTTTTACATTAATATATTAAAATAATTTTAAAATATTAAAAAAATTAATTTTAAATAAATAAATAAAATTCGACATACAAAAACAAACAGAAATTCCATCACCTCATGCATTTGGGATACTATATACCGATAGACAGTGGATTGCACTTAGAGGGTGTTTGGGAGTGTGGTAGTGGTTGCTTTTCAAATAGCTTTTTGTGCCGAAATACATGCCAATGATGTTTTTTTATTTTTTAAAAATCATTTTTGATATCAGCACATCAAAACGATCCAAAAGGTACAAACCGCACTCAATTTTAGCAAAAAAAAAAAAAAATTGAAATTCGCTGAAAAGCAGGTTGAACAGCAGAGCCAAACGCTCTCTTAGACAGTGTACTCTCTTATAGCAAAACAAGGGGCGGTTGCATCTCTGTGAGTTTTGTCTATTGTTGACTGACCTGCCCGTTATAAGTAAATTTTGTTGTTCCGGTATTGCCCTCGGTATTTAAAAAATATAACGAGGCATACTTTCATTAGAGATAATGTTGCTAATAAAACAAAATTCCACAATTTCATTTGATTATTGTTGGATTTAATTTTTATTCGATTTGATTAGGGCTCAAGCGTTTAGTGTATGGTTATAGATATAAGATAATTAATTATTATTAATCGTGAATATATAAAATCAGTATGTTATTGTCTCTTGGTATTAGATATAATATCAATTTGGCAAACACTAATTAATATGCAATGTAAGTTAGGCAATTGATGTGTTTTTGTTGAGGTATATATATAATACAGGTGAATTTTAAAAAAAATAACAAGCACATTTAAAAATAATAAAAATATTAAATAATTTTTATAAATATAAAACCATATCAATCACTAATGATTTATTAATGTTACATACTACATATCACCGATGATGTTTAATTACATAATTTTATATTTTTAAATTGCATATAATATCAAACCTTAAATGTAAATTAGGAGAATGAGATTATTGAATGTATGAAACTTTACTCTAAAAATAAGAAAACGAGAAAACAAAAGAAAGGAATATGGAAAGACAAACAAACAAAAGTAAATATATCATGTGAAGTAAGAAATTATGCATGCATTAATCTGCAAATATTGATCTGTTTTTAAAATTAATCGGGAAAAACTTAAATTTTAATATATGAGAAATGATTTATTAAAAAGTGCAATAAAATATAGCACATCTTTTTCAAGAAATGTCATTTCTGTAATAGAACCCTAAACCAAGGCCAAATTTAAAACCCTACCCTTTTCAGATAAAAATCTCTCCTCGTCCTTTATAAGCTCCTGTTCTGCTACAAGCCACCCCTCACTCCCCTCTCGTCTAGCTTTTCTTCTTGTTTCAAGTGGCAATGGATGTGATCTCTCACATATCAACATCAACTTTAAATCCCAACGCTCCGTTGTTCGTCCCGCTGTCATATCGAACGGTGGAGGATTTTTCCGACCAATGGTGGGCTCTTGTCCAATCCTCCGCTTGGTTCCGAGACTACTGGCTCCAAGAACGTTTCCATGATCCCGAAGCTGAACCTCTATTCTCTGATATTTGCGATCCTGTGCTCTCCGAGGATCTAGACTCTCTCTTCTTCGACGACCCAATTTACGACACCATCAAAGGTAAGATCCCTCCCACAAATTAGAATTTGTGTTCAATAGCCTGAGTCACCCAGTCAACTCGCTAACTTGATTTTCTCTCTTTTTTTCCCGGGGGTGTTTGTTGCAGGAGAGGAGGTGGAGTTGAAGGGTTGCAATAAGGAATTGGTTTCGCTTGGTGTTTTGAAGTGGAAAATGGATCGATTTGATCGTGCTCAGGCACCAAGGTATTTGGAGAAGATACCGAAGATTGTGAATGTGAAGCTGAGTCCAAGGACGATTCAGCAACCGAGGCAGAGTTGTATGACTCGGTGAGTTTGAGGATAACCCAGTTGGGTTGTTTTGTGTACAAGGACTGGCTTTGAACGGGGTACTAGCTGTTTTTTTTCCTTTTAATTTGGGTTTTTCATGTTATTGTGTAGAAAATAACGTACTTTGTAAAATTGTAACTTTATTTCTGTCATAAAAAATGTTGTGAAAAACATGCGGTAATTATAAATAAATATTGCAGTGATAGAGAAATCAGTAAGAACATAAAATTTAACTTGGGTTGCTCTGGACAGAGAGTTGATTTTGATGTAATTCTATTAGGTCCTTGGCATAATTTGGAAGGTTATTAAATCTATAAATTACCTAGTTTTAATTAATTAATCAAAGGAATTGTAATTGCATTCAAACATTAGTAATGTCTTTGATATTGCAAAAAGAGACAAAAATTGTTAATGAATGATTTGCCTTTCAACTAGTACCTTAAAACTAATACATATTTGCTTTAGTGGGTTGCTGAGGCTGACTACAAGCTAATTGAATATGCCCTCCTCTACACAACTATAGAAATGTTTTGCCTTTCAACTAGTACCTCTACCAAGTGCTTGCTTTCTTGAAGGAAAGCTGGACATCTTCGTGGCAATAACTGATAATCTTTGCAATTCTTTGTACTGAAACAGAGCAGATCACACATGGTGGTCTCCCTTGGCCATCCAAGTGCTTGCTTTCTTCCCGGTCACTATGACCTTAACTTAATGTTTCATTATCTTTTGGTAAAAAACAAAAGACATGTTAAAGCAAATTCTAGTTCTTTAAGAAACAAGGAAGGATATGTAATTGGTAAAACGTGAAAATTGTACGTGTTCTTGATGATCAGCAAGGTTCTATTTAAATCTTACAAGACGTCCTGTTAAGACAAAGTACTCGATGACATTTTTCGATGTCACAAAGGCAAGGGACAGCTTGGGCTCAAACAGTACATTAATTGAAAGTACTCTATATTTTCAGAAGCAAGCATACCCCCCAACGGCCCAAGCTCTCGGGAATGAATACGTTCTGATAGGCCTGGTAGAACTTTTGTTTCGTTTTCATGGCAACGACCTACCATGATAAGATCGTACTCTCCCACAATTGATTGAACTATAGCAGATGTATCGGATCCATCTCTTACAGTCACATCTATAAAGTTGATATGAGTGGCCCTGTATGCCTGTTCTAACATTTTTCAAAAACCCATTATCATATACGCTCTCCCGATTGTCATGGACAAGATCATTATGCGTGATGAAACGCATAGCTGTTAAATGAACTCTGGGGTTTTTGGCCATCCTCCAGGCAAAAGACTGTCTCCCTGTCATGTGGCATCTGTAATCTTGCTCATTTTGGTCGACAAAGTCGTGTTATCTTCCTGAACCTCGAGCTCAACATTTTATACCATTATGGTAGAATAGTAGCATCCCTAAAATAGAAGCTGTTTTCCATATCAGGCCCAAACATATGGGCCTACTGTAAAGGCCCTTCAAACTATCCTTCTCTTGTTTCCGTGACTACTGTCTCCCAGAACTCCTCCATGGACCCCCTGGTATGAAGTCTTGTCTGCAATTAACATGTTGTTTCTATAGCTTGAAGCTTTTGTCCTGCTTAATTTGGATAGAGAAAGTGGATTTCATGTCATTGTATATGTTAGGCCTGGGCAAGATTTGGAAGGTAATTACTACTCTTAGTCTTAGTCTTAGATATTGCGAAAATTAGAGAAAGGCCCAAGAAATCACAAATGATTTGCTTTGATATGTAATAGCTAATAGGTTGTAGTTTTATTTTTATTTTTATTTTTGCTTAGTATAGGTTATTGAAGGAGGCTAACTGTATTTAATAACTTGATATGCATATTCATACGCCCTTTACAAATCAGTATTATTCTCTCTAGAAATTGCTCCTCCATGTTGACCAGGTTGAATTGTCTTCTCTGTCAAGCCATCCATCCAGTAAAGATGAAATTAGAAAACCTTCATGGCCATAATCACATATTATAAACTTAATCTGTTGCTGAAACAGAGAGAGGAGATCACGTCATCGGTTTACTTAGCAAGTCACTCCATCTCCCTCGGGTTCCCAAGTGGTCGCTGTCTTCCCAATCTTGTGAATAACTCTAATGACTTCTTCTGATGAAACATTGCCAGTCACTGTGACCTTATTGAGCTGTGTATCAATGTCGTAAGTTTCGATGTCTGCTGGTCAAAAACACCGGACATGTAAATGTTAACGCAAATTGATCAAGATCTTTTTTTTTTTTTTTTTACAAATTAAGTAGAGGGCGAAAGGGTGATCAAATTCAAGTTCATCTCATGAGACTATATATAAATCAAGGATAGCTTGGACTCAATATAGTTACCTTGTATTTTTTTGATAGCTTTCAATATCTTCTTAATACATTCATCGCAATGCAAACCCACTTTCAATTCCACCACCTATTGCCGAATTGAAGCATTAATTAAAGTCCAAAATGATTCAACAACAAACAGGAGTAGCTAGATTAAATACTGAAAGTACTTTGATGTCGTATATATATACTTACGTTAGCCATTCTGTTTGATGAAAACTGCAAGTTGGTGAAATTGGCGTGAATAGTGCACTGACCTTGTATGGTGGCTAGACAGAGAGGAAATCAAGAGGAAGAGAAATAAGGAAACAAACATCAATGTTGGCAAAGTGACCAGTACTTGAAGCATATAAATTAATGAGCAAGTTGAGAGGGGCATTGGATTCTTTACTTGATTGACGGAATTTATCGCATTTTATGATAAAGCTACCTTTGTTTCCATGGTGTTGACTTGAGAGGAAAGACTGTGTCCACACATAGGGTCGGAAAAAAAGCATATTAATGCTGCCAGGTTTGATTGGGACAAATATACAAAGTTTTTCTGCGCAGCACTATTCTGTTCATACCTAATTGCTTTGATTTATTAAAGCTACAAAGTTTCGTGATCTATATTCTATGGATTTTGTTAGCTTTATTGAGTAAATTGTGGGGAAAACACAGGTAAATTGTTGGCTTTACTTTCTGCAGTATGTATAAGGGATCCTAGTGTGCAGGTAGAAAGAACGGCCTACAGAGCGTCTCTTTTCCTAATGCGTGTTGACATATCATACGACCTTAAGAAACTGAGATGAAAAAAAGTTGTATTCCTTTCGGATAAATTCGTACTCCTGGGATCACAGTGCCCTGTCTCGAGACTTTCGACCATCAATAATGGATGGCAAGATTTGACCTTTTAAGAGTTTGCACTTACCTTTGATACATGTTCTTTTAATTCGCTGTACTTGTGCCGGAAGCTCTCTTGAGAGAACGAGCCACGGCGATGCTAAAACCGGTGAAGTTTAGGTTATTGGGCATCTAGGTGCAAAGCAGGGGCGAAATTATATACGTAGAAAGGTGGAGGAGGGGCTATTACAGCCCCAAATCTTTTTTAAATAAATCTGCATTTTAATGCTAAGCTTTTGAGATTTTTAATTACCCTTCGATCTTATGTTTTGCGTCCTTAAAATCATGTATTATCCGAAATTTATAACTCCACCCCCGGTGCAGAGCTAAAACAAAACGGAGGGATGGCAGTGTGAAAAAGCTTACATGGATAAAAAAACATAAATCTAAAGTAAGAAAGGGCAAAACTAGAACAGTTGAACTTTTCAAGGTCGATGAGAAAAGTTACAAGGAGCCACATAAATTTATAGTTGCCAAGAGCTTGGTATGTATTCAGATTAAAATTTGTGAGGATGTATCCGTATCCATTTTCAGCTTTAGGAGTGTATTCATAAATATATATATTTGGTTAGGAATGATATTGCATATTTTGGAGTGCAATCCCACAAAACCCTTCGGTTTTGGTGTGAAATGTTTTTTTTTATTATTATTATAAATTCAGGACACTTGAAAATTTGAGATTGTGATGCAGAATATTTTTTAAAATAGTTTTTATTTTAAAATATATTAAAATAAATGTTTATCATGTTTTTTTTTTTTACATTAATAAATCAAAAACGTCATAAAATATTATTAAAAAAATCAATTTAGTAGGCTAAGCATTTCTTAGTCCTTTGCACATCGTTTACTGGTATCATTAATTAACTGCTAGATAATTATTTTCATGGATGTAAGATTTTGGACAAGCTGGTATAATCTTAACGACCAATATATCAACAACCAGTCAATAAATAAATAAATAATAGTGATATACACCTAAAAGTCATTTAATTGACCCTTGAAATGATCAACCGATCAAGATCGAGGACTGTTATGTGAAATTAGACCTTGCTTGTCAGAACTTTTGAAAATAATTGTTATAAAGGATTAGAACTTCCATGGACAATTATACTACTCCGTCCATCCTATGATGATAGTCTAGTACACAAATCATTGCAGAGCACGTGTCGGGCTGCAGGCTATGGTGCATATTTTCTTTCATTGACTAATTGGTGAAACATTACATCAAACTTTTTGTGAACTGAACTATTTATCTGTGAGAGAGAAAGAGAGAGGGGTGGGAAATAAACGGCACGGAAATCTTCCACTGTCGGTGGATCTTTCCGTGAAAGGTCCCCTCAGGATGATGGAGTCGACTGCATAAAAAGAAGGCTATGGCCCCTCTCTTCGAAAGATATCTTAGCCCCGACAATTATTGATTGGACTTCAATCTAATGCCTGCCAGCCAGCCATGCCTGCCGATAATCTTGGCTTTCAATTTTACATTACTTTTGTGTTTTAGGAAGTTCCACTTTTTTTCTTAATAATTAATAAAGTATATATTTAGATAGAATATAGCACATAGATTTCTCGAAACAAATTTTAGTTTCAGGAAGTGGCACTCAATAGTATATACTCTCTACACTGCATGAAAAAAAAAAAAAAAAAAAAGGCACTCCAGAGTCTAAACCTACGGACTCTATTTTAGAACCTAGTCAAGAACCGGATGGCACATAAGCAAGTGGAACATGTCAGTTTTGCGAGTGCGTGGGCAAGTCATCGTTAATCACTGCTGGCAATTTTCTATGACTTCGTAAGAAGGCAACAAATTGGTCCATGCATCGATCGCTGATACTCTTATCACCAAATAATGTTACCATCTGCTGCTTGGCATTTTCTCTATATGCGGATCCTTCCTTGTCAACAATAACCAACCTGAGTGACTCAGCTACCGAGTTCCTCGTAAACGACCCGTCCTGCTCATCTCTCGGCACTTCTATCCCAACCTTCTTCTCTTCAAAAACCCTTGCGATTAATCCTTGGTCTATAGCGAAAGGTAACATGATCAAAGCTAGTCCAAAGGAGAGTGCCTCTGCAACTGAGCTAAAGCCGCAGTGAGTCAAAAAACCACCGACCGATTCATGAGCCATAATCCTTAGTTGTGGTGCCCAGCTCGTCCACACCACTCCACGTCCTTTTACTCGTTCCTCAAATCCATCTGGTAACCTGACCGAGTCATCCCGGTTCCTGAAAGCCCAAAAGAACGGCAGCCCTGATAACTCTAACCCCAGAGCCAATTCAGTTATTTCATTTTGATTTATTGTTAACTCGCTTCCGAACGCTATGTAAACCACAGATCCTTGGGTTTGCTTGTCTAGCCACTCACTGATCGTAACCCATTTTTCGTCCACTCCGCCCTCGCGAGACTGAGTAGATGGTAGCAGTAGGCCTACTGGGATTACAGGCTTACAGTGAAGGTCTTCCACAAGTCTTATGAAATCAGCCTCTAGCTCTAAGCAGCTCCTTACGGCTATAACATCACAGCCAGCAAGCACGGATCCCCAACGAAATACATCAGTGACACCTGAACTGTTCGCTTCAATTTGATCCATAAACCGCTTAGCTTCATGGATGCGAAATGCCACTTTAGAGGGAAATGTGACCCACTTTGGAGGGACCGTGAGGTGTTGCGGTTCGGTCCTTGGATCGTCGCCGTTGAGCATAGCTGAGGATGATGGTCCAGAGAAGGATATGGTCCATGCATTAAAAATTGATTCGCGGTGTTAAATTTGGAGGTATAGTTGGTAAACGTTGGATGTTAGCTTGGCGATCTCTAGATATGGGATTATATGACCGAAAGCAAGCCATGGGAACATGGCTATGTGGAGCTCCTCAGGTTCATCCATTGATACTTCCTGATCTAAATGCTTTTGTGGCTTTAGCTTCTTATCCTGTATTCCATGTGTATATATATATATAGCTAGCGAATGAGAGTTTTTTATTTCGAAATTGAATTATTATTGTAAATTTTTTTACATGAAAATCGATGACTTCATTAATACCTGATATATTACTATCCTCCCATCATGACGACGAGGACGATAACAACAACCACTCCATTCTATTATATGGATAAGAAATAAAAGCTCTTCGAAATTCTCTAATTTAAGAATACATATGAGAAAACTGGTTATTACATAGATATGAAAAAGAATCTAAACCATTATAAATTAATGAAAAATGAGCCATACTATTAAATTCGTTTATTTATTATTAAATCAGATAAAGATAATGCTTCACGTTTTATTTAAAGATTATTTTATTTTTCTAAAAAAATCTCACAATCTGTTTTATAACTTAAAAAAAAACAAATTAAAATTTAGGCGCGATAATTAAAGTTCCTGACTCCTAGCCATAGGGATGGCCGGCTTGAAGCCCTGAAGACAAGGGCACAAGATTTCAGCATAAGCGCTCAACTTCCCTTCGTGTAGCCCAAAAACAAAAGGCCCAAGGATGGTCTGGACATGGGACCGCCAGAAGCCCAAAACTAAGGGGTGCCAAATTCAAAATGCCCCCTTCGGCCTTTTCTCTTCTGCAGAAAACAAAGGGTTCATTCATCTGCAGTGTAAATAATCAAGCCAATTCATTTCATTCTCAGAAAAACAGGAAAGATTAAATAAATAAATATATTTCATGTATATTTTAGATAAAACGTCGTCGCCGTTCGTCAACGAGCGTACCTTACTTGCAACAACGGTTAGTTATGCAACCAAACGGGTCGGTGCAAGGCATTGCAGATGATCATTATGGATTGGTGCGTGTGTGTGTGTATTGTATTTTACATTTATATTTTATCACTGCCCCTTTTCTTTGCAGGGCAGGATCACAAGATACGGAGGGATCGTCGTTGCAAGATGCTATTGACTACGAGTTATATTAGTATTGGTAGGTTTTGGCTGCGAATGAAAAATTCTTCCAGATCTGGTGGTATTGACTGATGCTGTCTCTAGTACAGAGCCGCAAGTGAATTCTGTATATTGTTTGCTGTCTATGTATAACAACGAGTATTTGATGGGGAAGCTGGCTCGTACTCTTTGAAATTGTATTAATAGATGTTTTTTAAAGTTTTTAATATAGATTTTTATTATTTTTTAAAAGTTATTTTTATCATCAAAACAATCTAAAAACATATATATAATTAAATTTAAAGCATTTTTTAACTGAAAAAATAAATACACCAGCATTTCTGTTTTATCTTTCTAAAAGCAAACCAAATACCTAAAGACTATTTTGGTCTTTTAATAAGGGTCTATTGGGCATTAACACATTAATGGGATGTATTTGTCTTTTTACATTATACAAAGTGAAACAACTTTGATATCCTTTGAATCAAATCTTTTTATTATTACGTTTTTTTGTTTTTTTATCTTATATTAATTAATTTTTATTTTTATTTTTATCTTTGTCATTATTTTAATTTGATATTCATATCAAACCCGGTCTTTAATGTATTGATTTTTTTTGCTTTTTTACTAATTAAACTTTGTTTTTAATTGTATCTCTAAGTATTTGATTTAAATTTATTTTTATATCGAGATTGGTTCCTATTTTTTATTATTGTATTGTGTTTGCTTAGAATGCTTTTTTATTGTATTTTTGTTCCAATTTAATTCCTTGATATTTTTTTTGTTGATAATTTTTTTTCATTGTTTTTTCACTTCTATAAGGTTAGCTACAGCCTTATGGCCAAGTCACAGGTTTCAAAAATTAATATGGGTTGATATTTGTTTTCTAGATTCGTTTATAAATTTGATTTATTTTCAATTTTATCCTTCAAATTTTTTTTATATTGGTCTTCGTGCTTTTTTTTTCACTTTCCTTGTTGTGGGGTTAACTTGATCTCGAGTTTACTTTAATTTTTTTCATTGTTTTTTTTAAATATTTTTTTAATTTCATCTCTAAACATATTTTTTTTATTGAGAATTTTGCTTTGTAGTTTTCAAGATCTGTCTTCTATATGGTCGGTTTTGGCCTCTTGATCA